>ERZ777306.166-NODE-166-length-135422-cov-30.566970_pt1 | contig 135422 bp, 94 predicted proteins | sample MGYA00374966_ERZ777306 | MGnify/ENA primary metagenome ERZ777306 (study PRJEB29329, sample SAMN06343882) | mouse gut metagenome | isolation source: Mouse cecum | place: Austria: Vienna | collected 2014-11-15 ... | reverse complement strand
AAGCATCTTCATATGCCATTTTATGTTTTTAAAGACATTTACTGAATGTCCCTAACTTAAACGCCAAAACTAAATCTAAACAAAAAACACAAATAATGATAATATTTTATTTCTTTTTATTCTCTTCTTTTTTGTCTCCTCCCTTCATAAACTCCCGCACAAACTTTCCTTCTGCACGTCTGTATTTATAAAGTTTCTTTGGAGATAATATCTTTTTAAACTTTTCATAATACTCCTTTTCCAACTGTGCCTGTTTCATGTTCACGCTCACACACTCATCAATTACTTTTAAGTAGTCAGCATCGGTTGCACTTTCATTGTGCTTTAAATCTTTGGATAGTTTACGACATTCACGACCGGCCTCAAACATCTTTTCTTGCAGTTCGTTACAAAGAGGTATAAATGATGCAGCCTCTTCAGGGGTCAACCCCATTTCTGCCGTAATAAAAGCATTCTTCTTAGCAAGGAACGCTTCTCTATCAAAATTACGATGCTGTTTCCCACTTTGAGCGTGAGCACTGAATGAGAACACAACTGAACACGCCACAAATGTAATAAAAAATATTTTATTCATACAAGTATTCTTTCAAAAATATTTCGTCAAACTTAATTTTTTTTCAATTTATTCGGTTTCCCCTATTTCTTCTGCCAATATATAACCGGCATACTGCTCTTCCAAGTACTCCAGGTATTCTTCGTCTTCGGCCGCTTGCAGAGCGGAAACTGAAGCAGGAGACACCTCTGTTTTTACGAGTAAGGAGTCTGTTTTTGCAGCTTTTTCTTCAGGCCCGACCAAAACTTTAAAAAACAACCCCAATCCGGCAAAAACGGCTGCCATATATAACCAGGGACGAACACGATCCATCAAAGAAACCTTTTTCGCTTCCTTTTCAGGCTCTCTTTCGGGAAGCTGACTCATAATATTTGCCGTCAACCCTTTCATATACCCTTCGGGCACAGTAAAAGGATTTTTCCCTTTAAGACGGTCCAGATTGTTTTGTTCTGTTTTCATATCATCTCTCTTTTATGCTCTTTTGACAAATGGTAACACGAAAGGTTTAAATGTCTTTTGTTAAAAACTCCTCTACTTTCTTCACCGCATGATGATAGGAGGCTTTTAACGCGCCTACGGAAGTCCCGAAAATCTCAGACATATCTTCATATTTCATATCGTCAAAATATTTCATATTAAAAACGGCACGTTGTTTCTCCGGCAAGGTCAGGATAGCTTCCTGCAACTTCATCTGGGCGGCATCCCCATCGAAATATTCGTCTCCTTTCAGGCGCTCCAGCAAAAACACATCCGTATCATCGATCGAGACATTGTTCTGTGCACGCTGGCGGTTCAGAAAAGTTATGCATTCGTTTACCGCAATCTTATACAACCAGGTCGACAGTTTCGCCTCTCCCCGGAAATAATCGATATTCGTCCAGGCTTTCAGGAATGTATTTTGCAATAAGTCGTTGGCATCGTCATGGTTCAAGACCATCTTTCGTATCTGCCAATACAACTTCTCTCCATAGAAATTGACAACCTGCGCGAAAGCATCACGTTGATGTGCCGGATCACGTAATTGTTTTACTATCTCTTCTTCTATATATTGTTGCATTCCTACTCACTAATTTGGGGTAAATATAAGAAAATAATCATTATCTACTTCCGTTTCCCTCCAATAACAGACGGAAATAATGGCTCAAAGTTTAATCATACCTTATAACAGGATATAAAAAAAGCGGACAACTTATATAAGTCATCCGCTTTTGAAGTGCCCAGAACAGGACTCGAACCTGCATGCCTCTCGACACACGCACCTGAAACGTGCGCGTCTACCAATTCCGCCACCTGGGCATTTCAGCACTTTTCAGTGAAGCAATCTCTCTCGATTGCGGTTACAAAGGTAGCAACATTTTCGAAACTGCCAAACAGTAATCATACTTTTTTCATCAAAAAAACGGCCACCTCCCTTTCGGGAAGCAGCCGTTTCTGATTTTATGCTTTATGGGAAGAATTACATCATACCGCCCATGCCACCCATACCCGGGTTCATAGCAGGAGCTGCCGGAGCTTCTTCTTTCTTTTCAGCGATCACACATTCCGTAGTCAGGAACATACCAGCGATAGAAGCAGCATTTTCCAAAGCAACACGTGTTACCTTCGTCGGGTCGATTACACCGGCAGCACACAAGTTTTCATACTTGTCTGTACGAGCGTTATAACCGAAGTCCCCCTTACCTTCTTTCACTTTCTGAACAACCACTGCACCTTCTTTACCTGCATTGGCAACGATCTGACGCAACGGTTCTTCGATAGCACGTTTAACGATTTCGATACCAGTTGTTTCGTCTTCGTTTTCGCCCTTCATACCTTCCAATGTTTCGATAGCACGGATGTAAGCTACACCACCACCAGGAACAGTACCTTCTTCAATAGCAGCACGAGTTGCATGCAAAGCATCATCAACACGGTCTTTCTTTTCTTTCATTTCAACTTCAGAAGGAGCACCTACATACAATACAGCAACACCACCAGCCATTTTAGCCAAACGTTCCTGCAGTTTTTCTTTATCGTAGTCAGAAGTTGTATTTTCTATCTGAGTCTTGATCTGACCGATACGAGCCTGGATAGCAGCTTTGTCGCCTGCACCGTTTACGATAGTAGTAGTATCTTTATCTACCGTAATCTTTTCAGCAGTACCCAGCATATCCATTGTAGCACCTTCCAACTTCAAACCTTTTTCTTCAGAGATCACTACACCACCTGTCAGAACAGCGATATCTTCCAGCATAGCCTTACGACGGTCACCGAAGCCCGGAGCCTTAACAGCACAGATCTTCAAAGAACCACGCAGACGGTTTACAACCAAAGTTGCCAATGCTTCGCTATCGATATCTTCAGCGATGATCAACAGAGGACGACCACTCTGAACTGCCGGTTCGAGGATAGGCAGAAGGTCTTTCAATACGGAGATCTTCTTATCGTAAATCAGGATATACGGATTTTCCATCTGGCATTCCATCTTTTCCGTATCTGTTACGAAATACGGAGAAATATAACCACGGTCGAATTGCATACCTTCTACTACATCTACTGTAGTTTCAGTACCCTTAGCTTCTTCCACAGTAATAACACCTTCAGTTTTTACTCTCTGCATAGCTTCAGCGATCAGTTTACCGATAGCTTCATCACCATTAGCGGAAATCTTGGCAACGTGTTCGATCTTTTCAAACTGGCTACCTACTGCTTCAGACTGTGCAGCGAGGCTTTCTACGACTTTAGCGACCGCTTTGTCGATACCGCGTTTCAGGTCCATCGGATTAGCACCTGCTGTTACGTTCTTCAAACCAACGCCAATAATAGATTGTGCCAGAACTGTAGCAGTTGTCGTACCGTCACCGGCATTGTCGTTAGTCTTGGAAGCAACTTCTTTAACCAACTGTGCACCCATGTTTTCGAACGGGCAACTCAATTCGACTTCTTTAGCTACTGTCACACCGTCTTTTGTGATATGAGGAGCACCGAATTTCTTTTCGATGATCACATTACGTCCCTTCGGGCCCAGTGTTACTTTTACTGCGTTAGCCAGTTCATCCACGCCTTTCTTCAGAAGGTCGCGGGCATCCATATCGTATTTAATATCTTTTGCCATAGTAATATATATCTTATATTTTTATTGTTTTTAATAATGAATTAGATAATAGCCAAAATATCAGCCTGACGCATGATAAGATATTTCTCACCATCCAGTTCGATTTCTGTACCTGCATACTTACCGTACAGTACAGTATCACCATTCTTCACAACCATTTCTTCATCCTTTGTTCCGTTACCTACGGCAACAACTTCACCTTTTAAAGGTTTTTCTTTTGCTGAATCCGGAATAATGATTCCGCCAAGTGTTTTTTCTTCTGCTGCAGCCGGCTTAATCAGCACTCTGTCTGCTAATGGTCTAATGTTCATCGTTGTATATTTTTTAGTTGTTAATAATATTACGTTAATCTTGTGCTTTCTTATCGCACGTAAATGCCTATGCGAATATTGTGCCAAAATTATTGTCAGGGAAAAGACTGACAATTTTGCACTCCGGAGAGGCAAACAATGCAAATATGTCTGACAGGATGACCTTCCTGCCATAAAAGAACTTCCCCATTACAACAAGAAAGCGAACGAGGATGTTCAACTATCAGTCTATTAAAATAGTAGAAACGGACTGTGCCGGAAGCAACGGTTGATACACGCGGTTTCCGATACGGATTGAAACTGTACGGCTGTCATGTCCTTCGTTCGCCAGTACGATCACGATACTTTTATCCGGATTGACAAAAGCAAGCAGATCGGTAAACGTACCGTCTGTTTCCACCTTACGGGCACCGGGCTGGACATAATGGCTCAAATGCTTCATTATATAATATTCGGGAGTAAAAGAATAAGTTTTTTCAACAGGGTCTACAACTACCAACGAGTTCTGCGCCCACCCCCAACGGCTGATTCCTCCTTTTTCGAGGGAGATATTCCAATACATATAAGCAGAAGCTCCATTGTCAAAGTAATGTCGCATCAGGTTCCAGGAATAGACCGCACCTTTCCAGTCGTTCAAACCGTTGCCACACTCCTGCTCCGTTTGGTAAAGTTTCAAATCCGGATAGTGTTCATGTATTCCTTTTATCGCTCCTTTGCCGGCCCATTGGAAACCGGCACCTTTTATATAGCCACGACAGGCGGGATCTGACAGGATCGTATCGACCAACGCTTCATTTTTACGCTCGACAGTTCCAAACATGACCTCTACCTGCTGTTCCGCCATTGCCGGACCTAAATAGTTTCCAATAAAGTTAGCCAGCGAGGCCGCCGTCCAGCAACAACTGGGAAAGATTTGGGCAGAATTAAATTCATTCTGTGGCATAACGGCAAATATATTTATTCCCTGTTCCTTATAGGCCCGGATGAATTTTGAGAAATATAAAGCGTACGCTTGCAAATAAAGCGAATCCTGAATAAACATATCCTCCCCTTCATGCCCGACTTTATCTGCCGCCAAGCCGTTCCGGTATTTTTCATCATAAGCCTCTCCTGTATAAGCCGAAGCATAGTGCTTGTTATATTTCATCCAGGAAGGAGGACACCAGGGAGACGCCCAGATACGCAAGTTCGAATTTTTTTTCATCGCATTCCGGATAAATGGGATCAAAGTCTGCTGGTCATTGGCGATAGTGAAATTCTTCATTTCAAAATCACCGTCCGTTTCATTATAAGAATACCAGTCACGTGAAAAGTCATTTGCCCCGACCGGCATACGGCAGATTGTGAAATTAGCCCCGTATTCCGGGAAGAAAAGTTCTTCCATTATGTTTTCGCGATCAGCCGGATTCAGGCGACTCAAAGAAATCCAGCCTAATTCGTTAAAGCAAGCACCGAACCCATCTATCTTTTGCAGGAGATTATCCTTATATACAGTCACATCGATTGTCCGGACAGTATCAGCCGAAGCAGAAAGCAAATCGGGTTGCTCCTGCCAGAAAGCCTCTTCCGTAGTCGTCACCCAGGAGGCGCGGGGTTGGAAAGTACAAGATGACAGATATAAAGCTATCGAGAGAATCAGACAAGGCATTTTCATAAGGATATGTATATAAAAAAGAAATGCCGCAATAGAATCGCAGCATTTCCTTTACTTTTTTTATTAGAATCTTTCGATCAGTTCTTCTACCGTGACAAGAGCCTGTTCGCCTGTCGACATATTTTTCAGATTGATCTTACCTTCGTTTATTTCGTTCTCACCGACAATCGCTACAAACGGGATTTTCTTTGTATCAGCATATCCCATCTGTTTCTTCATTTTGGCAGACTCAGGGTATAACTCCGTACGGATACCGGCGGCACGTACTTTAGCTATCAGCGGAAGCAGATAGTTTTCTTCCTTTTCACCGAAGTTTACGAACAACAGTTGCGTAGTCTTCAAAGAATCAGCCGGGTAAAGTTCCAACTGATTCAGGACATCGAAGATACGATCGGCACCGAACGAAATTCCGACACCTGAAACGCCGTCCATACCGAACACTCCGGTCAAATTGTCATAGCGTCCGCCACCCGTGATACTTCCGATCTGGACATCCAATGCCTTCACTTCAAAGATAGCTCCTGTATAGTAGTTCAGGCCGCGCGCCAACGTCAGGTCCAGTTCCAGTTCCGCATGCAGTTCCAACTTCTCGATACGGTCCAGGATAAATTCCATTTCGGCAATACCTTTCATTGCGATTTCCGACGCTGCCAGTTCCTTTTTCAGGACGGCCAGCTTTTCACGGTTCGTACCTTTCAACATAATGATAGGCTGCAAACGGGCTATCGCATCTTCAGACAATTCCTTGGAACGTAACTCTTCATTCACATTATCCAGACCGATCTTATCCAACTTGTCGATAGCGACCGTGATATCAACAATCTTGTCGGCTTCACCGATTATCTCGGCAATACCGGAAAGGATTTTACGGTTATTCATCTTAATGCAGACACGAATGCCGAAACGGCGGAATACTTCATCCATAATCTGGATCAGCTCGACTTCGTTCACCAGCGAATCAGAACCTACGACGTCGCCGTCACACTGGTAAAACTCGCGGTAACGTCCTTTCTGCGGACGATCGGCACGCCATACCGGTTGTATCTGGTAACGCTTGAACGGGAAAGTAATATCATTACGGTGCTGTACCACGTAACGGGCAAAAGGGACTGTCAGGTCATAGCGCAAGCCTTTTTCACAGGCTTTTACCCCGAATCTCACGGCATTGCGCTCCAACAACTCTTCATCCGTTATTCCGGAAAAGCAGTCACCGGAATTTAATATCTTGAAAAGCAACTTATCACCTTCTTCTCCATATTTCCCCATCAATGTAGACAGGTTCTCCATGGCCGGTGTTTCAATCTGCTGAAATCCGTACAGATGGTATACTTGGCGAATAGTATTGAATATATAATTACGCTTCGCCATTTCTTCAGGCGAAAAATCTCTTGTTCCTTTAGGGATAGACGGCTTTTGCATGATTCTCTAATTTATTATTCAGACTGCAAAGGTAATGCTTCCTATTTAATCCCGGCTTCTTCCACCGAGGAAAATCATGATATAATATAATAATGTAGCAAGCGAGCCCAGAGCAGCCACTACATACGTATAAGCGGCAGAACGTAAGGCATCTTCAGCTTTGTCATGCGTATAAACATTCGTAATGCCGGCATTACTTAACCAAGCCAAAGCTCGCTGGCTTGCATTGATCTCGACCGGCAGTGTAATAAAACTGAACAAAGTAGTCGAAGCAAACAGGATAATACCGAAAAGCAACAACTGAGGAAAGCTATTTATCAACAGCATACCCCCCAACAGCACCCATGTCATAATGTTGGAAGCAAAACTGACGACCGGAACCAAAGCCGAACGCATCCGGAGAGGCGCATAAGCCGTAGCATGCTGGACAGCATGCCCGCATTCATGAGCCGCAACAGCAGCGGCAGCAATACTATTACTGTAATAAACCGATTCGCTCAGATTGACGGTTTGGTTGGCCGGATTATAATGATCCGTCAAATGTCCGGGAGTAGAAATAACCTTTACATCATAAATACCGTTATCATGCAACATCTTTTCCGCCACATCTTTACCTGTCATGCCATTCGGCATAGGAATCTTGGAATATTTCTCAAACTTGTTCTGGAGTCTGGAAGAAACCAGCCAGCTAAGAAGGGCAAAACCGATAAATATAATCCAATACATGCTCATATTCTTCTAATTTATATAGTTATACTAAATTATAAACGACAAAAAGTCTGCCAAAAACAAAAATGGCAGAAGATCATCCTTCCGGAATGTGGTCTTCTGCCATTTTGTATTATTTTCAGGTTTTATTCTTCGGTATATCTGACAATTGTTTGCTCACGGTCAGGACCGACAGAAACAATCTTGATCGGAACTTCCAGTTCTTCTTCAAGGAAGGAGATGTAGGCGTTGAACTCTTCCGGGAATTCGTCTTCGCTCTGCATCTTCGTCATGTCGACATTCCAACCCGGCATTTCCACATATACAGGTTCGATACCTTCGTTGATTTCAAACGGGAACTCTGTTGTTTCCTCACCATCGATCTTATAAGCGACGCATGCTTTTACTGTTTCAAAACCATCCAGCACATCGCTCTTCATCATGATTAGTTTCGTCACACCGTTGATCATGATCGCATATTTCAATGCAACCAAGTCAATCCATCCACAACGGCGTTCGCGTCCGGTTACGGCACCATATTCGTGACCGATCTGGCGGATCTTGCTACCAGTCTCATCAAACAATTCCGTCGGGAACGGACCGCTGCCGACACGTGTACAATAGGCTTTGAAGATACCATATACTTCGCCGATGTTACGCGGAGAAACCCCCAAACCGGTGCAGCAGCCTGCACAAATCGTATTCGAAGAAGTCACAAAAGGATAAGAACCGAAATCGATATCCAGCATCGTACCCTGTGCACCTTCTGCCAAAACAGACTTACCTTCTTTCAAATAGTTATTGATCACATGTTCGCTATCGATCAGGCGAAACTGTTTCAGATATTCCAGGGCCTTGAACCACTGTGCTTCCAATTCGGTAATATCATATTCATAATTCAGAGAACGCAGAATAGCTTCATGTCTTGCTTTCGCAGCAGCATACTTTTCGTCGAAGTTATGTAACAAGTCACCTACGCGCAGGCCGTTACGGCTGATCTTGTCCGTATAAGTCGGACCGATACCTTTACCGGTCGTACCGATTTTGCCCGAACCTTTCGCAGCCTCGTAAGCAGCATCCAATATACGGTGAGTAGGCAAGATCAAATGAGCTTTCTTAGAGATACACAGTTGCTTGGTCAGGTCGTGTCCGCTGGCAGCGAGCGCTTCCGCTTCCTGCTGGAACAACAGCGGATCCAGTACGACACCGTTACCGATAACGTTTACCTTTCCTCCCTGAAAAATACCGGAAGGGATAGAACGTAATACATACTTTTCACCGTTAAATTCCAAAGTATGTCCTGCATTGGGACCTCCCTGAAAACGAGTTATCACATCGTAATTCGGAGTCAAAACGTCGACAACTTTTCCTTTGCCTTCGTCACCCCACTGCAATCCTAATAAAACATCTACTTTCATCTTTTTATATTATAGGCTGTTAATATTCTTATTTCTTCCGCTGAAGCCGGTACTTACATTTACTGCACAAGCCATAAATGTAAAGCGCATGATATTCAGGAGTGAAACGAGATATCTTCAACGCACTGATATCTTTTTTCAATGTCATATCCTTCAACTCCCGCATCGCCCCGCATTTCGTACAGATCAGATGCGAATGTGTTTCTGCCAGCATCCGTAATTCATACTGCACAGACTGGTTCATGAGTTGATGCCGCACAATCAGATCACTATCTACCAACACTTCAAGCGTATTATAAATAGTGGCCCGGCTGACATGAAAATTCATTTCCTCCAGTTTCTGATGCAGCAAACACATATCGAAATGACCGGGGAAACTGCATATACATTCCAATATGGCATACCGTTCCTCTGTCTTCCGTAGTTTTTTCTCTGCAAGATATCTGTTGAACAGGTCTTGCATCTCTATGTACTTTTTTGCATCCATCTTCAAGTTGCGACTCCACGCGACCGACAAAGTTAGCGCATTTATTTTAAACGCAAAGCCTTAACGGCAATATTCAAATTCAAATTTTAAATCATTATATATTTCTTGTCCCTCAGTTGTCTTCATGAATTCAGGAAATTCGTCAAATCCGCCCAACATTTGCCGCGCCCTTTCAGCCGACTGCCTTCCATAAAACTTCATAGCCTTTACTGCAGCCTGCTTTTCCTTGAAAGACGCCCCGAAATCAGGCCAGGCAATCGTCCGCATACATTCCACGATAAATGCGGCTCTCACCGGTGCAATCAAGTCCTTTCCTTCCTTAAACAGTTCGGCCCAGACAAGAAAAGCTACCGTACGGGCATATTCGTCTTGCACGTTAAAAACCGCCCCAAGCAGCAAATCCTCCACATCCGACAACTTATAAAACAAATTATGACTGCACTGCTCCGCGATTTCCAAATAAGGAATATCCTTCACCCATTGCTCCGCCTTTTGAGCCGAAAACTCATCCACCGGTTGCAAAAGAGAAGCTAATATCTTGAATTCACGAATATCTTCTTTCCACAAGGCGGCAGCCAGCCCGGAATCCGGTTTATGCGTGGCGGCAATCTGTTTGATTTCAGGCAGAGGCACACCGAAATTCAATTTATAGACGATACCTTTCTCGCGCATACTGGCAGAGATCACACCATTCATCGCCAGGCGAAGCTGGGTCCGTATTTCTTTTAATTCATCCTGTAACATATGCTTTATTATTCATTATAAGACGGTAAAAACGAATATTCCTTGCTGTAACGCAGCATCTGGTCGGCATATCCTTCGGTATAGTCCAGTACAATGTCCGTTACTTCTCCCTTATCATTCCTGACTTCCTTCATCACCGGATTCACAAATCCCTTATACGGAGCCAGGTTCAGCTTGGCATAACGCTCAAGCACTTCGGCATGAAGAGCCGTATCGACCTTTACGCCATATTCTTCCACCAATTTCTTTCCGGCGGCAAAATCGCCTTCGCTCTTGATACGCTGCACTTCCGCCAGCAAAGTTCCGAACAGTTCACGCAGCTTCGCATAGTCGCCCACAACCACGTAGGTCTTGCCATCCCGCCGTTTCAGTTCAATTACGTTGCCGGCCTTCCCTTTTTCATATACCCATTTAGCGATCAGCTGACGGTTACGCATATGGGCTTCTTCAACATTCTTGCCTTGCTCGATCCGGACCAACTGTGTCATCAGGCCATTCATTATATATTTATAGTATTCTGTCTTATAAGCCTCCGCATCCGGCACAAGTCCCAGTTCCACCAGCTTGGCATCTCCGAGATAGTACAAACCGAAGAGGTCGGCACGCGCCTCTTCCAACGTGGAGCTGTATGCCTTCAAAGCATCCGGATCGGTATCGGGAAGCAATTTACCGGAACCATGTCCCAGGCATTCATGCAAATCGGTATGCAGGTTGTCGGTGATGAATCCGTATTTCTTCAATCCCTCGCGCTCCTTGTCGCTCCAGACAAATTCTTCATTGAAACCATTGCCCTGCGACGCTTTGTCGTATGCTTCGGTGATATTCTCGATCGTAACGGATTTCGAACCATGATCGCGGCGGATCCAGTCGGCATTCGGCAGGTTTATACCGATCGGCGTTGCCGGATAGCAATCGCCTCCCAACATGGAAACCGTAATCACTTTGGCACTGACGCCTTTTACCTTTTCTTTCTTAAACCGTTTATCTACCGGAGAATGATCTTCGAACCATTGTGCATTGTCGCTGATCACTTTTGTCCGCTTTGTCGCCTCCTCGTTTATAAAGTTCACGGTCGATTCCCAGCTTGCTTTCATCCCTAACGGATCGCCGTATGTTTCGATAAAGCCGTTTACAAAGTCAACATCCGAGGCCGTATCTTCCACCCACAGGATCGAATAGGCATCAAAAGTTTTCAGGTCTCCAGTCTGGTAATATTCGATTAGTTTCCCGATAATTGCTTTCTGCACATCATTCTCAGCAAAAGCCATGGATTTCTGTAATTCGGACACGATCTTTTCGATTGCCGGAGAATACAGGCCGCCTACTTTCCATACCTTTTCGACAAGCTTACCGTTTTCTTTTACCAGACGGCTGTTCAAGCCGTACGAGATCGGAGAAATCGTATCTTTCCCGACTTTCATCCGGGTATAGAAATCCTCTACTTCTTTCTGGGTAACTCCTTCACCATAATAATTATTGGCCGAAGCCTGGATCAGGTCGACATCGCCACTCTGCACCGTACGCTTCGCCATCACAGCCGGATCAAAGATCACGGGGCTGATCTCGGCGACAAACTGTTCCACCGTCTGCCCTTCACGCAACGGTAGTGCAGAAGCCTCAACCTGCGACACGCAACTCCGGAAGAATTCAGGAGTAAAACCGGGGACAAATTTATCTTCCGCATAATGGTGATGGATGCCGTTGGCAAACCAAACCCGTTTCAGATAGGTTTCCAAAGCTATAAACTGCGGATCTTTACGATCACCTTTATAGCTGGTATAAACAGCCTCCAGCGTGCGGCGGACCGGCAGGTTATACCGGCAGTTCTGATCGAACAGGATATCCCGTCCCATCTGGGCAGCTTCCGACAAATGATATAATAATTGTTTCTGCTTCAAAGAAAGGGATTCAAATCCCGGAACTTGATAACGCAGTATCTGAAGATCAGCAAACTGATCCACGACATAATTGAAATTATCCTGAGTAGCTTCCGCCATCTCAGCCTTCTGCCCCGTACAGGCAGTCATAGCCATTGCAGTCATAAGCGATAACATTATATTTCTCATATACTTACTTTTAGCTTTTCCTATGTTATTATTTTAAAGGTCGTTTCGCAAAGGTACAGATATTTCGGGAATTGAGCTAATCAATTCTTCTTACGCGATCCTTATTTCTATATTTTACTAATCTCGTCACCCGATCTGGCATCCGTCTTCCAACAAACAAGAATTTACAAACAGACCTTTGACAATCAAAACAATGTATCGGACTATTTCATATATTCGCGCTAAGGAAGTTGCCTGTCGACAATTGTCGACAAGCTTGCCGACAGTTGTCAACAAACCTGCCGACAATTGTCAACAAGCCTGCTGACGATTGTCGGCAAACGATTACATGGAAACTAAATTCTATTTAAACAACATCGGATCGAACTCCGGTCACAACCCAATTGTCTCCTTTTAAAAATAAATGAAAGTTTTTCTCCTTTTATTTGGTTTATATTATAAACCGTTTTATATTTGCAGTGTGCAAGTGAGAAATGCGCAGCTCCTTGCACTTTTTTAATCCATATATGGTTTACAATATAAACTTATTTACATCAAACTTAGAAAGGAGTCAAAAATGGAAGCAACAACAGAGACAGACAAAAGAAATCATTCATTATATTATCAAACAAGAGGAGGAGAGAAAATGAAACGCATTATTATAACAAGCATATTGGCCCTGATTTTTAGTTGCAGTTCGGTTATGGCACGGACCATTATCGTGAATGTCAGTAATATCCGGGGTGAAAAAGGGAACATCCTAGTGATGGCACAACAAGGAAAAGAGAGCAAACCGGTTTATGGAATGGCAAAGGCCGAAAAGGGAACTGCCGTCATTAAATTGGAAAATGTGGAATGGGATGAATTCGACCTGTCCGTTTTTCATGACGAGAACGACAATTGGAAAATGGATTTCTCTGAAGATAAAAAGCCAGCGGAGGGTTACGCAATGAAAAGCTGTAAGCCCAAACAGGACGAAGAAACCGTCAGCCTGAAATTGTACTATCCGACTAACGAATAAAGCCATGAAACGGGTATCACTCCTGATCCTGCTGACGTTAACCAATCTCTCCGCTTACGTATATGGCCAGACGAATACGACAGTATACGCCGGCCATATACAAGGCCCGCAAGGGGAAGCGATAGATTATGCGACTGTCATCCTGTTACGGAACGGCGACCAAATAGCCGGAGGCGTAACCGACAGCATCGGTGACTTCGCATTGAAGGTCGATACGGGAGCCTACACGCTAATCATTCAATGCATAGGTTTCGAACCGATACGAAAGTCAATCCGGATATCAACCGACACACACGAGAAATTTGTATTGCAAACTTCAACCTATGCCTTGAAAGAGGTGGTGGTGCAGGCCAGAAATATCGAGCGCGAAGCAGACCGTTTCGTCATCAACGTCTCTCCCACCAGTGGCAAAGACGGGACGGAACTGTTGACACAGGCACCGGGCATATGGCTGGCCGACGACAATATTTCCATCAACGGAGCCTCGGGAACCAAAGTATTTGTGGACAACCGCGAAATCAAACTGAGCGGGGAAGAATTGCTTTCCTATCTGCGTTCGCTGAAATCGGAAGATATCAGGCAGATCGAAGTGATCCCGATCGCCGGAGCCGAATATGATGCCAATATGCGGGGTGGAATTATCCGGATCACGCTCCGCCGCAGACTGGACAACGGCGTACAGGGGAATGTTGCGATAGGAACGGTTTTGGCTCCTTCATTAACCCGGTATTTGCCTTCCGCAAGCATTTATGCGCGAATCGGAAAATGGAGTGTTAATGCGGCAGCTTCGGGGATATTCACACCGGACAATAAAAGCAAGATGGGTTCGGAAAGGAGATACCCGCAGGAAGATGTCCGTTTCTCGAGCCTTTCCGGATTCGACATCCGCTCCGGTTACGGTACAGGACGTTTGGGGGCGATCTTTGAGATAGATACGGTCAACAGTGTCGGAGGAGAAATCGAATACATCCGGCAAACGGCCAAAGGACCGTCCTGGAGCCGGACGGATCTCACGAAAGGAGGATTCATAATGAACAGTAACGGGAAATACGGGCAGACGAGCCAATACCAAACCGTTGCCGCCACAATAAATTACCTGCGCAAAATCGACAATAGAGGTTCGGCTCTCAAACTGATCGTCGATTATGCAAATAAGAAATCGGAAGGCGATAACGACTACAATGTCACACAAGAAACAGAGATGCTGAAACACGACAGCCTCTACAGGAGCCATGCGGATGCGACATACGAAATTGTCACCACCGACCTGTCGGGAATGAAATATTTCAGCAAAAAACTATCCCTGAATGCCGGAGTGAAGTACACGCATACCTCTATGGATGACTATTCCCGCTATGACGGCCTTACGCTACGGCAGGAATGGGAAGAGAATCCGGCATACGGGTACATCCTGAAATACAAGGAGAATATCATGGGAGCGTATGCCTCCTTTTCGGCCGAAGCAGGCAAATGGTCGCTTATCGCCGGCCTACGGGGAGAATACACACGGACGGACGACCGGAGCGACCACATCGAACGGGATTATTTCGATCTGTTCCCCAACCTGAGTGCCACGTATGCATTCGACCGGATGAAAAGATGGCTGCTGGTCGGACAATACGCCCGCAACGTCGAACGTCCGGCATTCTACACCCTGAACCCCAACCGGTTGCAGACGTCCGACTTCAGTTACCAGATCGGGAATCCCTATCTGCGTCCGACTTACATCAACAGATTCAGTGCAACATTGGTCTACAACTACCGGTATACGTTGACCGTCGGCGGTAACCTCCACCACGACCTGATCCGGGAGTTTTGCAAACAGGATAAAGGAAATCCTGATATCTCCTACATTACCTACGAGAACCATCACTCGGAAAACCATTGGTTCGTTGCCATCAACCTGCCGATGCAACCGACCGCGTGGTGCAATCTGACAGCAAACTTCGTAGGCGTGCGGCAGGACATCCGGATGACGGAAGAGGCCGCCTTTAAGGCGCATTACCTGGCCTTCGTCAATGCCAACGCGACGTTTCTCTTGCCGGCGGATTTCACGGTGGAGGTCCAATATAGCGGGACAAGCCGCCTCTATTCAGGGAACAGCGAGGTCGATCCCCGCCATACGATCAATTTGAGCGTACGCAAGAAGTTTGCCGACAACCGTTTCCTTCTGACGGCTTCCGCCAATAACATTTTCGACCGCCAACAGTCTTTCGTCAGCCGTATCGACGCCTACACGACTTACAGCCGGTACGAAAGCGCCCTTTCGGGACGGACTTTCAAAGTATCCCTCACGTGGAACTTCAACAGCGGGAAGAAAGTGAAAAAGAGCAAGATCGAAAGAAATTCGGCGGACGAAAGAAGCCGTCTCAATGAAAAATAATTATCTTTGAATTAATAAATTACATACGAACAAAATAAAAAACAAATAAAGTCATGGAAGACAGAAAATTAAACGAAAAAGAGAGTCTGGAGCTAATAGCCAGGATGATTAAGGAAACCCAGGAAAACACAGCCCGCTATGCCGCCTATCCACTCCTGATATGGGGGTACACGACGGTCCTTGTCGCAATCGTCATTTGGTGTACCTATTTGCTGACCGGCTCATACAAGGTGAACTATATATGGTTTGCCCTACCCGCTATAGCCGGTCCCTTCAAATGGTTTTTCAGCAGGAAAAATGATAAAAGAGGGATAAAGAATTATATGGACCGGATTACCAACCAGATATGGCTCGTGTTCGGATTAGTCGGCTGGTTCCTGTCACTTGTCGCTTTTGCAGGAAAGGTGGACATTTTGTTTATCATCCCGTTGCTAATGGGAATGGCAACTACGCTTTCAGGATGTGTCAGCAAATATAAACCGATGATCATATCCGGCACAATCAGCACAGCTTTGTCCTTTTCCATCCTGTTCATCCACGGAACCGATAGATTATTAGCATTTGCCGTAATCTTTATTATCATGATGGTTATACCGGGACATCTCTTGAATAAAAAAATGAAGCAGTTATGTTCAAAGAATTAGATCCATTATTACATTCCCAGCTCCGGCTTGCGGTCATGTCCATTCTCTTGTCGGTAGACGAAGCCGATTTCGTCTACCTGAAAGAAAAGACACAAGCGACCGCCGGCAACCTAAGTGTTCAGATAGACAAGTTGAACGAAGCCGGATATATCGAAGTCGAGAAGAGCTTCGTCGGGAAAAAGCCCCGCACAGCCTGCAGGATTACGCCTGTCGGAAAGCAGGCTTTCGAGGATTATGTAAATGCACTGAAAGGATATATCGGGACCTAAAAATTTACTCCAAAAGTAGATATCCACCTACTCCATCAGTAGAAGGGTATCTACTCTCTTAGAAGAGGGGTATCTATTAATCCCGTAACAAATCGCGTGCAAAAAACTTTATCGAAATCAGCCGGATACGCCAATAATTGATACATCAAAACTTTTACCATCCGGTAATGCCCGGCCGCATTCGGATAAAGGCGATCCGAGCGTCCAAAGCATCGATCCTGTTTTTAATTGAAAAATTTACCGTACCTTTGTACAATTCTTATTCATTGTAGAAATATGGAAATTGCAGCATTAGTTTCGGGAGGAGTGGATAGCTCCGTAGTCGTCCACCAGTTGAAAGAGGCAGGATACGATCCTACCATTTTCTATATCCGTATCGGCATGGAAGATAAAGACGGATATATAGACTGCCCCGCCGAAGAAGATATCGAGATCACCTCTTATATAGCCAAGAAGTACGGATGCCGGTTTGAAATCGTCTCCTTGCACGAGGAATACTGGGATCGCGTCGTGAGCTACACCATCGACTCCGTAAAGCGCGGCCTCACGCCTAACCCGGATATGATGTGCAACAAATATATCAAATTCGGTTGTTTTGAAGAGAAATGGGGCAAAGACTTCGATAAAATAGCAACCGGCCATTACGCCACAACGACCGAGATAGACGGTAAAGTATGGCTCTCGACCGCCAAAGATCCGGTGAAAGACCAGACCGACTTCCTGGGCCAGATCACCCGTTTGCAAATACAGAAGTTGATGTTCCCGATCGGACACCTGATGAAGAGCGAAGTCCGCGCCATCGCCGAACAACAGAAATTACCGAGCGCCAAGCGGAAAGACAGCCAGGGAATTTGCTTCTTAGGCAAAATCAATTATAATGATTTCATCGAGCGCTACTTAGGTAAACGGACCGGAAAGATCGTCGAGTTGGAAACGGGCAAGGTGCTGGGTAAGCACAACGGCTACTGGTTCCATACCATCGGGCAGCGTAAGGGGTTAGGCTTGAGCGGCGGCCCGTGGTTCGTGATCAAAAAGGATATCAAACGGAACATCATCTATGTGTCCAACGGCTACGACCCGGAAACACAGTACGGCAAGATCATCAACCTGCACGGCTTCGACTTTATCACCGAAGACCCGTGGGGAGAGTTTGCAGACGAGAAAGAGATCACGTTCAAGATCCGCCATACACCGGACTTCACGCACGGCCGCATCCGTCGCATCGGTGACCTGTACCGTATCGAATCCGACAACAAAATCCAGGGAATCGCCCCCGGACAGTACGGAGTGGTCTACGACAAAGACCATCATCTTTGCCTCGGTAGCGGCATGATTATAGATGAAGAGAAATAGGCAAATTGCCGATTATTATGTCTATCTTTGTGTCAAGTCGTAATATTCAAATTAAGCAAAGATGATAACCGGTACGCATGCCGATCTATACTGACCGTTACAGATTAAACCAATAATTCATCTTAATCATAAAAGTATTCGTTGCGGGAAGGCCGAACATACGGTCCAGGTTATTGCCCCAGCCGGAAAGGGAATGGCTGTCGCGGTCCGACATCCGGTGCTCCCAGACAAAATACAAGGTCGAACCGGGCAGATACTCCCAACGGGCCACCAGATTGGAGCGGAACTCATTAAAACTGAAATCCGGCTTTTCCTTTATAAAAGACATTTCGTCCTCCGACAACGGGCGGAAACGGTCTTCATACGTATGTGAAGTCGTATTTGTCATGGATTTGAAATCACTGAACCGGGCGGTCGAGGTAAAAGGCGATCCGTAGAACTGGACCGAGATATCCGGCGTTACGTTTACCTGCAACTTCATGGTCAGCCCGTAGGTTTTCTGATCCATATATGCCGTCATATAAGGCGCCGTACCGCTCTCCGGTGCAGCCTGCACAAATTGCATATTATCCGTGTTCCAGGCATAATTCACCTGCCCGGAAAGATAGACATGGTTTCCGAGGCGGAAGGTCAGCCCCGGCATAAAGGAGTTGAACCGGTTAAATCCGTCCAGATTATGATTCCCTTCATATTGCAACGTCAGCATAACCCGTTTAGCCTTGTCCGTATTAAACTTGACCGATGTTAGGAAATAAGGATCAAACCGCACATCCGGTCCACCCCGCAACAAACGGCTATCTAAGCTATTCCAACAGAACGTTTCCGACAATACCAGTTCATAACGGCTCATCGTCATCGTTTGCCATTTCAAAGCCGCGTCATTATAGAAAGGATCCCCGCCATAATTCCATTTGTTCCGTTGTGTCAACGTAAAAGCATTATAACGGAACATCTTCCAAATATCCGTCTGCCGATACGCAACCTCCGTTTCATTCGACAAATTATCCGTTTGCTTCAGATAACCGATATCATTCAGGTCGAAACCGGGGGACGACCAGCTGAATGTCTCCGCAAAAGCCCATTTCGCATTTCCTTTCCTCCCCAGTTTCAGATAACCTCCCGTTCCGCTCAATGAGCGCCGGTCGGGATCGACTCCCAAATAACCGGCGGAAGACGACCGTTGATAATAATGCACCGCATTTTCCTGTAAGGCACGGATCGCCTCTCTACTACCATTCAAGGAGCTGACCATCGCTTTCGCCTCGATATAATACAAGCGGTTCTTAAAGTACTGGGTAAAATCAATCCCTGCCGTAAATGCATTGCGCACCATGAGCTCCTCTAAATACGGCTCGTCCAAAGCCCGGTTTACAGAGGTAACCATTCCACCCAACAACGTATTCCCTTCCCAGTTTTTCTGCACACGGGCTACGGTATAATTGGTTAACGGTTCCACTACGACCTTATCCTCCATGCCGTTGAGCGTCACTTTAGAAGACGACTGAGCCGTCAAGCTCTGCACCACTCCGATCGTCACCCCCCTGCGATTCGTCCCCGTCAGCTTCAAGGCTCCGATAATAGGAATATTCTCTTTCCGGCTGGCGAAGTTGTTGACATTATCGATACCCGGAGGGGTGTAGGAAGGGGCTGCCCCGATACGGCGCGTGTAAAACATCATATCATTGCCATTGGCAAAATCTAAAATATGCTTGCCTTCCAGGAAGAAAGGACGCTTTTCATCATAGAAAGTCTCGTAGGCCGTCAGGTTCATCACCGAAGGATCCAGCTCCACCTGTCCGTAATCAGGATTGATCGTCAAGTCCAACGTAAAATCCGACAAAGCGAATTTGGCATCCAACCCCACATTTCCGCCCCAGCTATGCCCCTTCTGATAAGGGCTGCCGGGAATCTCCGGCTCACTTCTATACTTGCCCATCACATAGGGCAAGAATTCTATACCGCGAGGTTTCGGCAATCCGGTCATGCCGTGCATCTCCCCGAAAGAAAAAACATGCCCGTTGTTCTTCAAAGGGATCATGCTCCAGTTCTGAACCTCATTGTTCCGCCGGATGATGCGCCGCACATGAAGTCCCCAGATACCATCTTCGGACTTCTGGTTATAACGAAGCTGGCTGAACGGAATACGTAATTCCGCCGTCCAGCTCGAATCCGGCAGATTGACTTGCGTCTTTCCTTCCCAAACGGCATTCCAGCTCAGGTTCACATTCAACTTGTCCGTCACAATCAAATCGGTCTTGTTCCCGCCCAGATTAATATTGAATTCCGGGGCCGCCCGATAGTCATGGTAGGTATCAAAGGCCACGCTGATCAGGTCACCCATGCTGTTATCGTCCCGGTTTCCGATAAAACGGTTCATCTTCCCCGGAACTTTATCTTTGCAATAAACCCCTACGTAGATATATTTATCATCATAAAAGAGCTTGACCCGCGTAGGCGAAGAAGAGACGATCCGCTCATAAGGGATAATCTGGACAAAACGGTCGGACCACTCGCCCTGCTCCGTCCAGAAAGGCTCGTCCAGCTTTCCGTCTATTACCGGCTTGCTGCCCGACACTTTCGTTACATTATAGACACGCTTGTAAGCATCCTTGAAAGGGACAATAGAGTCCTGTTGCCCATAGCATAACGTACAGGCCGACATAAAGAGGAGATTTAAGAGATAACGGTATTTCATGGTCAAACGAATCAAGCGAGAAGGTTATCGCTCTTTTTCATGCACACAAAGTTAAGAATTATATGGAAATAAAAAAGGCTGCTCTCCCGACACGGGATCGCAGCCTTTTCTTGATATATGAATTAATTAAATAGCATATAAGGAACTGATAGACTCACCGCTACACACACGACGGATAGCTTCGGCAAACATATCGGCAACAGACAACACTTTCACCTTTTCGCATTTCTTTGCATAAGGGATGGAGTCTGTAAAGATCATTTCAGTCAAAGCAGACTGGTCTACACGTGTAGAAGCAGGATCAGACATAACAGCATGGCTGGCAATAGCACGTACAGATTTAGCACCATTCTCAAGCATAAGGTTGGCAGCCTTGGTAATCGTACCGGCTGTATCTACCATGTCATCAACCAAAAGGACATCCAAACCTTCTACATCACCGATGATACGCATTTCTGCCACTTCATTGGCACGCAGACGTGACTTGTGGCAAATAACCATCGGTAAGCCCAGATATTTGGAATAACTGCTGGCACGTTTCGTACCTCCGACGTCCGGTGTAGCGATACACAGGTTATCTAAAGGCAAAGATGTTTTAATGTAATCCAGGAAAATGGAAGATGCATACAAGTGGTCGACCGGAACATTAAAGAATCCCTGAATCTGATCGGCATGCAAATCCATCGTAATCAAGCGGTCGATGCCGGCTGTACTCAGCATGTCTGCGATCAGCTTTGCACCGATAGACACACGCGGTTTGTCTTTTCTATCCTGACGTGCCCAACCGAAATAAGGAATAACTGCGATTACAGAGTGTGCAGAAGCACGCTTGGCAGCATCAATCATCAGGAGAAGCTCCATCAGATTGTCAGAGTTAGGAAACGTTGATTGTACCAGGAATACATCGCGACCGCGGATAGACTCTTCGTAAGAAACGGAGAACTCTCCATCAGCAAAGTGTTGAATGTTCATCTGTCCCAGCGGACAACCAAGACTATTGCAAATTTTCTCTGCAAGATACCGGGAGTTGGTTCCCGAAAACACCAAGAAAGGAGTTTGTGCACTCATTATTCCGAATATTTATCTTAAGTAAATAGATTTGAATTGTGGGTGCAAAGGTACAAAACAATTATGATTTATGATTTATGATTTATGATTTATTACCAAACACATCGGTCAGAGCAGATCATAAATCATAAATCATAAATCATAAATCAATATGTAAACTTCAGTAAACGACCGGAATAAGCAGGTATGACGACTTGGTAAGGCCAGGCAGCCGTCAAGGTGCTGATGCAGGTTTCGCCGGTCATCAGGTCGGTCAGCGCCGCCACCTTGTTGTCTCCGAAGTCGAGCGCATTGAATGCCTGGTCGGGCACCTGGATGCGTACCGTCTGCTCCGCCTTGTCAAAATTAACCACCACTAACAGCACTTCATTCTGATATTTACGCATGAACACGAATTGGCGGTGCGGATTAAAATAGGGGTTGCTCAGGTTTGCATACATCAAATCATAAAAAACACCTTCCGTGATAACCCGTTCGGACTTGGATATATTCAGAATCTTTGCATACGCCTCGCGCAATTGCCGTTGCTCAGCCGTCAGTTTACCACCATCGAAAGCCCCTTCGTTTATCCAGTTGCGCAAGCTGGCAAGGCTCCAATAATCAAAAATCGTCGTGCACCCGTCACGTCCGCTGAAACCTTCATCGTCCATTCCCGGCTCCCCTAACTCCTGTCCACTATAGATCATCACCGGGTTGGTATTCATCACTGCCGACACGATCATTCCCGGGATGCCCGGACGTGGATCACCGGCAAAGAAGTAAGAAGCGATACGTTGTTCATCATGGTTTTCAAGGAAGTTCAACATATTATGCTGGATGCCCTCAAGCGACTGCCAACATCCGGAAATACTGCTTGCCGGAGCCTGGTTGCACATGACAGCCCGTACCGTATCGTACAATCCGACCTTATCATACAGATAATCGAAATGTCCGTTCCGGATATAATTACGATATTCCGCAGGATTGTAAACTTCAGCGATAAAGCAAACATCATAAACCTGCTTCACCTTCGGGATCACCCAGTTCCAGAATTCAACCGGAACCATTTCCGCCATGTCGCACCGGAAACCGTCCACCCCTTTTCCCGCCCAGAAAAGCAGGATATCCAGCATCTTCGCCCATGTATTGGGAACCGGATCGAAATGCGGGGTACGGCCGTTCATATAATCAACACCATAATTCAATTTGACCGTCTCATACCAATCGTTTTGTCCGGGACAGGTGCTGAAGCAATCGTTACCCGTGACTTTTGCCGGAAATTCGCTATATTCAAAATCTTCCTGCTGAGCTCCGAATTGCAGGCACAAGGTCTGCCCCGGTATATAATAGAAATTATTATTGGGATCGAAAGCTTTCGAAGTATTGTCTTTTTGTCCCAGATCTTCGACATACGCCATCTTGGCATCCGAATAATACTGGCGGGCAACATGGTTGGGTACGAAATCGATGATTACTTTCATTCCGGCTTCATGCGTCCTTCTGACCAGCGATTCGAATTCTTTCATACGGTCAGGCACAAGATCGGCCAGATCCGGATCTATATCATAATAATCTTTGATAGCATAAGGTGAACCGGCATTTCCCTTCACGACCGCCGCATGATCTTTTCGTATCTGGTAAGCAGTATAATCGGTATTCGTAGCATGTTCAATCACTCCGGTGTACCACACATGAGTGGTTCCCAACTCTTTAATTTTGGACAAAGCAACCGGTGTAAAGTCCGAGAACTTTCCTACTCCGTTTTCTTCTTTACTGCCATTCTTTATCAGGGATGATTTCTTATTTCCAAACCAACGTGGAAAGACCTGATATATTACCATCTTATTTGTCTGTTTCATCGCGCTATTTGTCAACTTAGTTAATATTTAGGGTGAACACTGGAACATCCGGAACAAGCTATGGCATCAGGGCATTGTTTCTTCTTGCCATAATAGCGTTCACCAGGGTTTCATATTTATTTTCTTTTATCACGACCTCGAACGCCCGGATTGCCGCAGCATATCCGATATCAACGATCTGATCTACATTTTCCAGGTCGAATGTCTTATACATGCCGAACTCCTCCGCTTCAATCAACACATCACACATCTCGCGGTCTTCCAACGTATTCGCCCGGAACATATAATGGTAAGAACGTTCTGCGATATGGAAAATCGTCTGCTTGTACTTTTGCGGGACAAGTGGACTGACATTCACACCGACGACACGTTCACATTCCTCACGGATAATGGAAACCGGGAAATTATGGAAAAGACCTCCGTCGACATAATGCACCCCGTTTATCACGACCGGACTAAAGATAATCGGAATGCTACAAGAAGCAGTCACCGCCTCCACGATGGGACCGCTACGGAACTCATGGCTTTCACCGTTGTCAAGATCGGTAGCCACGACAACCAAAGGAGTTTTCAGTTCTTCAAACGTTTTAGCTCTCAAATGGCGCCGAAGGAAATAACGGAACCGCTTGCTATCGAACAACCCCGATTTCGGGATTTGCAACTGGGCGAATTCAGAGAACTCACGTCCGGTAAAGAGTTCTTTTATTTCGTCAGCCGTATAGCCATCGGCAAACAAAGCGCCCATTAACGAACCGACACTTGTACCTACGATGATATCAGGCTTCAGGCCGCATTCTTCGAGTAATCTAAAAACTCCGATATGAGCAAAGCCTTTCGCTCCTCCTCCGCTCAGAGCCAAGCCCAACTTGTAGGTCTTATGGTCCGTTTCTTCCGTCATTTGCGTTTTCATTCTTATTCAGTGACAAATATGCTGTTTTTTTTAGAATGAAACATTATTATTTACGAAAAAGTTTCTCTACGTCTTTATTTTCGTTATATTTACAGGTGAACAATAAAGGATCGTAAGACACTAAGTGTCAAAACGACTAAATCCATATTAAATTTAAATCTCATTGCTATGATTACACCTATTTTTTGGATCATACCGGTAGCCTCTATCCTGGCGCTGGTATTTGCCTGGTTTTTCTTCAGGCAGATGATGAAAGAGAGTGAAGGGACAGAGTTAATGGCAAAAATAGCCCGACATGTACGCAAAGGGGCTATGTCGTACCTGAAACAACAATACAAGGTTGTTGCTTCGGTGTTTCTCGCCCTGGTGGTTTTATTCTCCATCATGGCGTATGGGTTCGGGGTACAAAACGAATGGGTACCGATCGCCTTCCTGACCGGCGGTTTCTTTTCCGGCCTTGCCGGTTTCTTAGGTATGAAAACAGCCACTTATGCATCCGCACGTACCGCCAATGCCGCCCGTTCGTCTCTGAACAGCGGCTTGCAGGTTGCTTTCCGGAGCGGTGCCGTCATGGGGCTGGTCGTCGTCGGGCTCGGTCTGCTGGACATTTCGTTCTGGTATATATTATTGAATATCTGCATCCCTGCGGAAGCGATGGATGCCACACATAAACTGACCATCATCACCACCACCATGCTGACCTTCGGAATGGGAGCTTCCACCCAGGCGCTCTTCGCCCGTGTCGGCGGAGGCATCTATACGAAAGCAGCCGATGTCGGGGCGGACCTGGTCGGGAAAGTAGAGGCCGGCATCCCCGAAGACGACCCGCGCAACCCGGCAACCATCGCCGACAATGTGGGAGACAACGTAGGCGACGTGGCCGGTATGGGGGCGGACCTGTACGAATCCTATTGCGGTTCGATCCTGGCAACCGCCGCATTGGGAGCTGCTGCATTCGTGGCGTCGGGTGACGTGGAGATGCAATATAAGGCGGTCGTAGCTCCAATGCTGATTGCCGCGGTCGGGATCGTCCTGTCGATCATCGGTATCTTTGCCGTCCGTACAAAAGAGAATGCGACGATACGCGAACTGCTGAAAGCGCTTGCGATAGGGACAAACCTCAGTTCCGTATTGATCGCCCTTTCCACCTTTGGAATCCTTTATTTGTTAGGGTTGGACAATTGGTTCTGGATCAGCTGTTCTGTTATCGTCGGGCTATTGGTAGGAATCGTGATCGGGCAATCGACGGAATACTATACTTCCCAATCCTTCAAACCCACCCAGCGGGTTTCGGAAGCCGGGCTGACCGGACCGGCAACGGTGATCATCTCCGGATTGGGATTGGGCATGCTGTCCACCGCAATTCCGGTACTGGCCGTAGTAGTCGGGATCATCTGTTCGTTCCTATTTGCTTCCGGGTTCGATTTCAATAACATAGGAATGGGATTGTACGGCATCGGTATCGCCGCCGTCGGAATGCTTTCGACTTTGGGCATCACACTGGCAACAGATGCCTACGGGCCTATTGCCGACAATGCCGGAGGCAATGCGGAAATGTCTGGCCTGGGCAAAGAGGTTCGCAAACGTACGGATGCGCTCGACTCCTTAGGCAACACGACCGCCGCAACAGGTAAAGGGTTTGCGATCGGATCGGCAGCCTTGACGGGCCTGGCATTGCTGGCCTCTTATGTAGAAGAGATTAAAATCGGCTTGCTCCGGTTGGGCGAAACGGTTCTGCAATTTGCCGACGGCAGGGCGATCGAAGTGTCAAAAGCATCATTCTCCGATTTCATGATTTATTATGACGTAACGCTTATGAACCCTAAAGTGCTGGCGGGGATGTTCCTCGGTTCCATGATGGCTTTCATGTTCTGCGGATTGACGATGAACGCAGTCGGACGGGCCGCCGGACATATGGTGGAAGAAGTACGCCGCCAGTTCCGGGAAATTCCGGGAATTTTGACAGGAAAAGCCGAACCCGATTACGCCCGTTGCGTGGCTATCTCGACAAAAGGGGCACAACACGAGATGGTTCTGCCTTCCCTCCTGGCCATCATCGCCCCGATCGTCACCGGCCTGATATTCGGAGTGACGGGAGTCGTCGGCCTGCTGATCGGCGGATTGAGTACGGGTTTCGTACTGGCGATCTTTATGGCCAACTCGGGAGGGGCCTGGGATAACGCCAAAAAACATATCGAAGAAGGGAATCATGGCGGAAAAGGCAGCGAAGCCCATAAAGCAACAGTAGTCGGCGACACGGTCGGCGACCCGTTTAAAGACACTTCCGGACCCAGCCTCAACATCCTGATCAAGTTGATGAGCATGGTGGCAATCGTCATGGCGGGGTTGACGGTCGCCTGGAGCTTATTCTAATCCGGTTCACTATCAACAGATTAAACCAGCAGACATTCGTGACAATATTACAATATTACAATATTACAATTAAGTAAAAAGAACAGATAAAGACTTTATAGTATATTTATATATAATATATATAAATATACTATAATACTATTTTTCCTCCCCCAACGGCGATTCTTGTTATTGTAATATTGTAATATTGTCACATTGTCACACATCAGGATACAGGTAGGCGGAAAAGCTAAAACATAGTTTTATCCCGGACAAAACTATGTTTTACGGGATAAAAACCTAAGAGTTACAGATATTAACAGATTTTTACGCCTTATCCCCCTCTCCGATTTGCAAAAGGGGACATGAAGCCCTTATCTTTGCGATATGAAACGGTTCAAAAACCGGCAACATGCAAAACGGCACGTACCGGATCAAATCGTTTCTTGCTCATCTATTTTTAACTACCGGATGAAAGCATTCATGAAGAATTGCATGTATCTTTGCAGCCGGAATAACATAAAAACAATCTGTATGTCAATCTCACGCTTTAATGCAGTGGAGAAAGCATCCAACCGAAAGGCCGTGGAAGCCATTACTCCCAATCAGAAAGTATCCGAATATTATGGCGAGAACGTCTTCAACCGGAAGGCAATGCAAAAGTATCTCTCCAAGGAAACCTACAAAGCCCTGACTCATGCCATCGACAACGGCACCCCTATCGACCGCGAAATAGCCAATCATGTGGCTGCCGGTATGCGCATGTGGGCACTGGAAAAAGGAGTTACACACTACACACACTGGTTCCAGCCTCTTACCGACGGAACAGCCGAAAAGCACGACGCTTTCGTCGAACATGACGGTGGTGGTGGTATGATCGAAGAATTCAGCGGTAAGCTGCTCGCCCAGCAGGAACCGGATGCCTCCAGTTTCCCCAACGGCGGATTGCGCAACACATTCGAAGCCCGCGGTTATTCAGCCTGGGACCCTTCCTCACCTGCGTTTATCGTAGACGACACCTTATGTATCCCGACCGTATTCATCGCCTATACCGGTGAAGCGCTGGACTACAAAACCCCATTGATCCGCTCTATCGAGGCGCTGAACAAGGCAGCCAAAGAAGTCTGCAATTACTTCAACGAAGAGGTGGGCAAAGTCATCACCTATTTAGGTTGGGAACAGGAATATTTCTTAGTAGACGAAGACCTCTACTCCGCCCGTCCCGACCTTTCGCTGACCGAGCGTACCCTGTTGGGTCACGAAAGCGCCAAGAACCAGCAGTTGGACGACCACTATTTCGGAGCCATCCCCTCCCGTGTACAGGAATTTATGAAAGACTTGGAAACAGAATGCTATAAGTTAGGCATACCGGTCAAGACACGCCATAACGAGGTTGCCCCGAACCAGTTCGAACTGGCACCTATTTATGAGGAATGCAACCTGGCCAACGACCATAACCAGTTGTTGATGTCGGTGATGAAACGCGTTTCCCGCCGCCATAACTTCCGCGTGCTGCTCCACGAAAAGCCTTTTATGGGCGTGAACGGTTCCGGCAAACATTGCAACTGGTCGATGGGGACCGATACGGGCATCAACCTCTTCTCTCCGGGAAAAGACCGGGAAGACAACCTGCGTTTCATCACATTCGTGGTCAACTCGCTGATGGCCGTTTATAAATACAACGCCTTGTTGAAAGCCAGCATCGCTTCGGCCACCAACGCACACCGCTTAGGAGCCAACGAAGCCCCTCCTGCCATCATCTCTTCCTTCTTAGGAACTCAGATCACCGAAATCTTGGACAAATTCGAGAACTGTTCCATCGAAGATGCCATTGAGGTGGACGATAAGAAACGCCTGCACTTGGGCTTCGGGCAGATCCCCGAACTGCTGTTAGACAATACGGACCGTAACCGTACCTCTCCTTTTGCTTTCACCGGAAACCGTTTCGAATTCCGCGCATTGGGATCATCGGCCAATTGTGGCTCGGCTATGTTGGCATTGAACTCGGCCGTTGCCTACCAGCTCCGCCAGTTCAAACAAGATGTCGAGGCATTGCGCGCCAAAGGGAAGAGCAAGGAAGCCGCCATCTTCGAAGTGCTGAAAGCCTACATCAAAGAATCCAAACCGATCCGCTTCGACGGAAACGGCTACGGCGACGAATGGAAAGAAGAGGCTGCCCGCCGCGGTCTGGACTGCGAGAACAGCGTTCCGTTACAATACGATGCTTACCTGAAACCGGAAGTCATCCGGATGTTCAAGGAAACCGGTGTACTGAGCGAAAAGGAGCTGGAAGCCCGCAACGAAGTGAAATGGGAAATCTATATAAAAAAGGTACAGATCGAAGCCCGCGTCCTGGGCGACCTCTCGCTCAACCATATCATCCCGGTTGCCGTCCGCTACCAGTCGTTGTTGCTGGACAACATCGCCAAGTTGAAAGAGACATTCGGCGGATATCCGGAATATGACGATATGTCGGAAGAACCCCGCCGACTGGTCCGCAAGATTGCCGGACATATCTGTTCCGTCACCCGCATGGTAGACGAAATGGTGGAAGCCCGCAAAAAAGCAAACCGTATCACGGATTTGCGCACCAAGGCGATCGCTTACCACGATACGGTCGCTCCTTACTTAGACGAAATCCGTAGCCATATCGACGATCTGGAACTGATGGTCGACAACCAGATGTGGCCGTTGCCAAAATACAGAGAACTTCTGTTCATCCGTTAAATTAGATTAATCATCTAACTATAATATAAGTATGAATAGTTCGTATCTACGAATTATTCATACTTTTGTTTTTATAATCACTTAAATCTGCGTGAATATGAAAACAAAAACACTCCTTCCCGCCATTGTTCTTCTCTTGGCAAGTCTTGCAAGTTGTAATTCTTCCACACCGAAATCGTTGAAAACAAACGACGGGAGTGTCAGTATAATCGAAAACCCGGACGGCCCGCTTTACATCTGCGACCTGAAAGCGGCAAGCGACACAATAGACATCCCGTTGAGCGAATTGATCGAAGATTGCCGGATCGTGCGTTTCGAGACTTCCGACGAAGCCATGTTCAATGCCTGGTGGATAAATGTAAGTGACAATTATATATGTATACGGCAGGAATCGAACGTGGTCAAGCTATACGACAAGGACGGAAAATATCTTTGCGACGTAGGGGCAATGGGGAACGGCCCCGGTGAGTATTCGATGACCGTGTATGACGAGATTATCGACGAAAAGGGCGGCCATATATTCTTCTCTCCCTTTTATGGAAAGAAAATCATGATGTACGGCCTCGACGGGAAGTGGATAAAAGATATCGACCTGCCCGGACAAATCAATAAACCGAAAATCGAAATCAATGCAGACGGTACACTCTCGGTCGTCCACATGCCATTTGAAGAAGGAGCGCCGATCGCTTTCCGGATGGATACGGACGGAAAGATACTCTCACAGGTTCCGGCACGCGACTATATGCTAGCAGGAAATTTCGACGGTGAGATTTTCTCTTACCGGAATACCGGAACATTCGACTTCTTCTATACCGGTATCGACACGACTTTCACATACGATGCGGTAGCAAACAAACTGGTCCCCCGTTTCACGATGAACTTCCCGGGGCTTGCCCAAAAGCCTATCCATATTTACACGGAACTGCCTGACCATATCCTCGCCTACTACTACACTTGGGACAAAGGCCGATTCATACCCGGAGGAAATATATTGGTTGACAAGAAGAAAATGTCGTCTTCCCAATACCGCCTGGTCAACGACTTCTACGGGAATCTCCCGATTCCCAATCCGAACATGCGTTTCAACAAGGGCCGATTCATTTTCAATGTCGAACCGAGTGCACTTCAGGATATGATCGAAACACACCTTTCCTCCGGCAAATGCCCTGACCAAGACAAAGCTAAACTGAAAGAGCTGGCGGCAACCTTGCATGAAAACGACAACAATCTGCTATTTGTCGGCAAATTGAGAAGATAGAGCCAGGTATTCTTTCATCTTCTCATACACGGCATGGACATCCAATGGTTTGGATATATGGGCGTTCATGCCGGCCTCCTTACTTTTCTCCACATCCTCGGCAAACGCGTTGGCCGTCATGGCGAAGATCGGAACCTTGCAGGCATCGGGGCGCCCCAACGTCCGGATATGCCGGGTTGCTTCGTAGCCGTCCATGTTCGGCATCTGTATATCCATCAGAATCAAGTCGTAATATCCTACCGGCGAATCTTCGAACGCTTTCACCGCTTGCACGCCGTCTTCGGCACTCTCCACACATGCACCGGTGGCACCGATCAGTTCCATCGCGATCTCCCGGTTGAGTTCGTTGTCTTCAACCAGCAGAATCCGTTTACCCTTGAAATCATAATCCGCCACATTGTAGCTGTCCACAAGGTCAGGCTGCTTATCGATATCGGAGAAATAAGCCGTCTCGCCCTTTTCCTTTACCTTACCGAAAGGCAGATCCACCGTAAAGACACTACCATTGCCTAACTCGCTCTTCACCGAAATGCTTCCACCCATCAGCTCGATAAAGTTTTTAACAATCGCAAGGCCAAGGCCGGTGCCCCCGTATTTATGAGTGATATCGGCACTCTCCTGTTCGAACGATTCAAATATCTTATCGTAATTTTTTTCAGCGATACCGCAACCCGTATCGATCACTTCAAAACGGATATGCACGTTATTGCCATCATCGGACGTCCGGGAAACCCGGAGTGTGACGGTTCCTCCGGCAGGCGTAAACTTCAGCGCGTTCGACAACAGGTTGGAAAGTATTTGATTCAGGCGCAGGGAATCCCCCACCAATTGCACCGGGATATCACCAACCAGAACCGTTTCGTAATCCACCCCTTTGCCATGGGCTTGTTCATGATAGAGATTTTCAAACATGCCGAGAAAAGTCCGGAAATCGAAAACCGCCAACTTCAATTCCACTTTCCCGCTTTCGATCTTGGACATATCCAGCACATCGTTGATAAGCATCAGGAGATGCCGGGAAGACATGACCACCTTCTCGAAGCAGTCTTCCACTTTAGCGCTATTACCCAGATTTTGCATAGCGATGGCGCTCATACCGATAATCCCGTTCAGAGGCGTACGTATCTCGTGGCTCATGCGGGACAGGAACTCACTCTTCGCCCGGCTTGCGGCCTCGGCCCGTTCCAGGTTGCCCTGCATCACGACAGACTTGACCCGTGCCCTCGCTACCAGCAATAACGCCAGAACCAAAACCAGAATGAACGAGATTACGATGCTTATGAACAACACCGGGTTAGCATAAATAAAGTCTGTCAAGGAAAACCGTACCGTACCGATTGACACCAGATTGCGATTGCGTATGTTGTCCTTCTCCGAGCTTGAGAGGTTATTGATTGATTTATTGAGTATTGTAAGCAAATCGGGATCAGCCGCCCTTACGGATAGGGCAAAGCATATGGCACACGGATCGTTGCCCAGAGTGACAGGAATAAGGTTTGCGAAATGGTAACGCTGAATATTCTGCTCTATACGGGACGACAAACCATACACAAAGTCAACCTCCCCACGATTAACAGCAGACAGGGCCGCCGTTATACTCGGATAGGAACGTATTTCGGCAACCGATATATCGTCGGGCAATTCCCTTCCTTCCAGCACCGCCCCCGACAAACCAGTAGCAGGGTAGCTGCAAGCCTTGTTACGAACAATGATGTTATTCATACTCGTATAGACGGCCGTAAGGGCCAATCCTTGGCGGATCGCATCGTCTTCATCATCCAAAAAGAATCCCAAGACATCGGCATTCCCCTGCTGGACCTGATGAATTGCATCTTGATAATTCTTAGCATAGACGTATGAAAACTCGAGGCCGGTGAACTTTTTGATTTCATCCAGCATATCCACTACGATCCCGGAATTACCCTCCCCGGATGTCCCTCTGCTGAACAAGGGAGCCCAATCATCGAGAACAACGACCGTGACGGTCTTCTTCCGTTCGATATAGGCCAGGTCCCGATCAGACAATTGTATATTCACAAAGCTGGCGGGAAAATTGGCGGCAGAACGTTCCGCGGCAAAATTAGGGTTCGCTTCCAAAATCCTTTCCAGAGCCATATTCAGTCCATCCAGGACTAACTGGTTGCCCGGCGTCGTCACAATGTAGTAAGGTTGTGAGTCGTAAGCCGCCACCACACGGACAGAATCCCGGTTGAATGAAATGTTGTTCAAGAGCAAGTCGATCTCCTTATTCATAAGGAAGTCATGCCCTCCCTTACTATTCTGCATTTCTTCCCCGGTAAAATACCGTAGGTTGCATTGCAAACCGTTTATGGCCAAAAACTCTTTCAGACGACGGATGTTTTCTTTGGAATCCTCACGCACACCGATGGTTTTCCCATTCATACTCGTCAGGTCGTAACTATGGACATTCCGGTCGTTATTGCGGGCCAAAATGACTGAGCGGCTATATCCAGTATTGTAATCGGGATAAGCGAAATATTTTTCCAAAACAGGATAGTAGTAGCATCCCCCAACCAAATCAAACTTACCCGCTTCATATTCATTCATCATGGTACGTCCATCCGTATCGATGTATTCATACTCCCAACCCGTATATTTCGCAATCTCATTGAGGTAGTCCACCAACAGGCCATGGCGACTTCCGTCGGCCGCCGTCCAACTCATACCCTGCACCTGTGGAAAAGCCACCCGTAGCAAGTGCCTCCGACTCTCTTCTGCCTGAACAGCGAAAGTCGATACCAACACCAGGAACGCCACCAAACACAAAATGATCTGTTGCCCGAAATGTTTTCGAGGTAAATCTGCCATAATTACCCTATTCATGCATTACTTTTTCAAACATCTTCGCAAAGATAAGTACTAATTTTCAAGTTTTCAACAAATGATATTTGCATTTTCCCTTGTCTATATAAGATTTTCTCAATACCTTGCCCCCCGAATTTCAAATTCAGTACAGTCTTGGTTTCAAGCAACTTTTATCTCTTATGACAAATACATACAAAAAGCAATTACAGGAAGCCGGCGTCAACTTAGACAAAGCCCTGAATCGTTTTATGGGAAATGAAGCGATGTATGACAAATTCCTCTTCTCTTTCACACAGGAGAAAAGTTTCGGAAAACTGGAAGAAAGCCTGAACAATAAAGACATCAAAGAATCCTTCATGCTGGCCCATACGATGAAAGGGATCGTTTCAAACCTGGAAATACAGTCCCTTTTAGACCTCATCTCTCCGATGACGGAACAATTAAGAAACGGGAACATGGAAGGTATAACAGAACAATGGGAATTGTTGAAAAGCAAATACAATGAAGTTTGCAACTTGATCAAAGACAATCATTGAGAGTGCCTCCGCCGAAAATATTTCCACCGGAAGCACTACCACCAATAATCGTAATCGGAGAAGAAATACTTAGCGGATCAAATAAGTCATATTGCTTTTTGTAATTCCATTTTCATTATAACTATCAATAGTAAAATAATAATTCACTCCGCTATTCAAGCCGGTCAATTCGAAACGGGTGCTATCCGTTACCTGATAGTTATGGTAGAGTTTATCTACTGCGATACCGGAACGAATGATATATCCTTGGGTATTATCCACCGGAGTCCAGGATATGACAGCCTTGCAGGAATCGTCCGGATTCCGGACAACTGAAAATTGGGATACCGCACCGGGAACTTTCCCCTTGCCTTTCCCGAAAACACGTAACTCACGGAGAGAAACATGGTCGGCTATCGTATAGCCACAATTTTCCCATTTGATATAACGCGCCGAAAAAGGAGATTCGAACTCGACATAGTCATGAGGGGTATCTGTCTGCTTCATACGCTTATCCGCCACCACATACCACTTCTTTCCATCATGGGAGGCATACAAGACATAACTCTGATACAGGTCCGGATTAATCCCCTTCTGCGTAGCGCCATACTCATCATAATTCAGTTGGATCGCATATACATCTGCCTCTCTTTCCAGATCAATTTGGACCCACTCCGTACCCTTCTTGCCATCAGCAACCCAAGCCGTACGAACCTCTTCGTCCACAAGATTCTCCGCCGGATATCCGGATAAAGAAGATGAAACGGTTACAGGCTTACGAAAAGACAGAAGCATCCAGTCCGGACGGCTGCCTTCCGGATCGACGGTGGGCAGGTACATGGGATAATCACCCAGATAGGTGTCCGTATACATATAATCATCCTGATCGAAACCGGAAGGAAAGAAAGATATCCGACGTTCAAACATATGCCGTACGGAAATCGAGTTCGTCGCCACTTTCCAATACCGGCCTTCCATCTGGAAGACGCATCCATGACCGGCTCCCCCGATAAAACCGGTCGGTTTGTACGAAACAGGACTATTCCCGGCATACCGGAACGGCCCCATCGGCGTATCGCCGACATAAACACCATCGGCATAAGATTTCCATTCGGTTCCAGGCCCGGCATATTGCAGATAATAGCGACCATTATGTTCCGTCATCCAGGCACCTTCAATATAGGGACGGCGAGGCAGTTCGTTTTGTTCGCCTGTACGTTCCCAACCGTGATGTTCCTTGTCGCTGTTCAGGCAATCGATCACCTCGCTCTTTTCCTCCAATGTATTCAGGTCCAGAACCCGGGCATGAATCGGATCGATAGGGGAACAACCATAATACATATAAAGGTTATCTCCCTCCACATAAAAAGCAGGGTCCCAATACGACCAGATTTCCCTGACAGGTTCCCATCTGCCGGCTACAGGATCATTTGAGCGGTAAAGCATCCCTTTGCCATGCGTAGAACCGACATAATAGACGTAATCATTGTGAACGAACAAAGCGGGCGCATAATCCTCAACCGGCAATACCGTATCAGGTATAATCACATGATCCCAATTCACAAAATCTTTAGAATACCAATAGCCGGACGACTTGGAAGCAAATAGCAGATACATATCCCGATAAGGGACAACTACCGGATCGGCAGCTTCCCTGATGCCGTCCCCTCCTTCAATCACCATAAAACGATAATCCAGATTCACCGGATTACAAAAAGTCTTCGGGCTCTCTGCTATCCGGGCGTGAATCTCTTTCTCCTGCTGGCATCCTGTCCATAAGAAAGAAGTGCATGCCAGTAACATAAACAGTTGCTTTTTCATATTTATCTTTTATCTATCGAATTTGCAGTTTTTTGTGTGATCGTACTTGATAAGTTGAAAGACTCGCATACCTGTCCGTCTTCCAGGCGATGCAAGGTCCAATGGTTACCATCTCCCAACGCTTCCAACGTCCAATCGTATTCAGGATTTCGAAGCATTTTCCTGACATAGCGGGGGAACGCATTGGCTGCACGGGCATCCTGCCAGGTACGGATTGCCTGAAAGATACGGTCTTTCTGCGGACAGCTTTCCACATCTTTCTGGTTGATGCGCAAAAAATAAGTAGCACCATATCCCACGGAGATCGCTTGCACATGCTCGTATTGCTCGACCGTAGAAGTATCTTTTATTGCAAAATTTCCACCGAAAGAGACCGGAAAGAAATTAGAATAAGTCACATCGCGAAGATCTTTCCCCTGGCTGGTCGTACTTCCCCATTCACGGGTATCGATATCGTACAGGTTGCGTCCGCCGCCGACATTCCAAACACTTTGATAATGCCATGAACCTTCGGACAAGGTCGCACCGGAGAAACGGATATAAGGAACGCCCAATTCTTTGGCTCGTTCAAACATCTTCCTGAAAAAACGCTTAGCCGAATAATAGCCATGCCCATTGTTGAATAAAAATTCCTGTCCGTCGAAATCATAAAGCGTCACACCGCTATGGCAGGCGATTTCGGCATAATGCTCGGCAATCTTGTCCTGAAGAGCCATATTGGGGATCAGGCCGTCATATCCGTAATTAACCGTCACTTGCAATTTATAGACAGCCTCATCTGCTTTATGCGCCATAGCCTTTGTTCCCCAATACCCCCGTGTCACGTTTTGCAAGGTATAAGGGGCGGTATCCGACACACCTAAGTAGTGTATCAGTTCCTTGCCGATCTTTACGATATTCAGATTCCTGCAATGTCCCTCCCAGCTGGCTATCTCGTCCAAGTACTTGGGTTCGTCCACCGCGATAAGCGTATCATCGGCAGAGATGTCTTTTGCCAATTTCTTTTTTTGTTGAAAACAAAGACTGTCACTCGGCAGCGGGCTGGCATCCGACGTACCGGGAGCCAGTGCATTGGTGATACAGACACGCCCCAACATAATACCCTGTTCTGCCGCCATATCAGCAAATTCGCGATGCGACTTATTGCCGGAAGTAAACTTGAAAGGCTTCCTGGTTTGATCTTTTCCATCCAAATAGCCTTCATTCCTTCTGTCGGCACGCAAGAACCCTTGGTCATAAGCATGAATGGCAGGAAACCCCAACCGGGCTGTATAAGAGATAATGCTGTCATACTGTTGCCCATCGGTCATCACGTCCGGACTGAATGAAGCGGGATCCTTCACCCATTTTCCATTTACCATCGGATAAGGTAAACCTTCTGATAAAACAATGTCTTGTATTACATCCATCAAAGCCGTACTGTCAGGGCTTCCCCACAAAGCCACCGACGAACCAATAAAATCGACTCCGGGCAAAGGCTCTACTTCTATATGATTCGGCGTATTGGCTACCATATTCGGAATCAAAGAATAATACACTTCTCGCTCCTTTGAACGGTCACGAGACTGGTAATTCAGGAAAACACGTCCTTTCCCGTCGACCAAAGCCGCATTGCCGTACATAATCCTGTAGTAAGGCTCCTTGTTCGCATAAAAAGCGACATCACTGATGCCATTCCCTCCAAGCGTAACCACCTGGCCTTCATGCAGACTGTCCGGCAACGGATAGCGTCCGGCATCGGGCGTATGGATAATATACTGGAAAGGAGCGGCATCCCCCTCGATATCAGGCGTCCCCCCTATCGTATTGTCATCCAGTGCCAATATACCGATGCTATAGTTCACGGCATCGCTGGTATCACGGGCTACACCGATGATTTCCCCAAACAGATTCGTAATATTCGTATAATAAGTTCCCCATTGAATCGCATCTATGCCATTTCGCGGCTCCAAACTTTGCAAAGTCAGCCTAAAATATTTGTTACAAGGCTTCAAACCGACTTTCGCCACGGATCCGTTCGGATATTCCAATGTAAAACAACCGTTTGTTTCATCAAAGGAGGCGTCTTGAGGCAAATAATAAACTTTCTTTCCGCTATCATACAAAGATAATAACGGAGAAGGCTTGTCGACCGGACTGAATTCACGATTCGGCACAACGGTCGTATTACGCATACTTGTGATATACCCCTTACCATTTATTTCTATACAGAAATAATCCGTATCGAAATTCCAACTATCTCCTCCCATACATCCACAAAGCGACATAGCAGCCGCACAAGCCGGAAGGATCTTCTTCAAATTCATAATAATACCAGTTAGTTTATTCTGAGTCTATATTTCACATCTTTACCGGCTTTCACCACGACCTTATCCTTCCAATGCAAAAAAGCATTGTCACCCAAGGGGTAGGCCGCCTCTTCCGCGTTTTCGGCAAAAACGGTTACAACTGCATCATAGGCAGTCGGATTAGTAACCTGCAAAAGCAAATATTCGGGATTCCGTTTCAAGATCTTTGCTTCCACATGGTCGAACACATAAAGCCTTCCCTTGTCCGTACGGACATAAATGCCCGGAATCTCCAATGCCATCAAAGCCCCGTTCGTCTCGTTCCATCCGGTATTCCAACCATCCGCCCGGCTTCCTCTATGGTCTGCATCACAATAAGTCAGCCGTTCCGATATTTTACCGTCCGGCTGGATCCCCTCGGCATGAGCATGGATAATATCGCGCAGCAGTTCTGCATATAAAGTATCGCCCGTAGCCCGGTAAAGCTTAAACAAAGCATCTCCTGACTGTGTACAAAATCCCGGAGCACCATGCTTATTCTGCGTGCTGGCCCATACCGCTCCGGTTAATTTCGCTCCTAACCTGGCTAACGGAGTTTCCTTAGGCAGACGGTAAGGAAAAGAGACCGTCCAGGTTGCGCATAAGTTCGCCAAGTCGGCAGACTGTTCCAGATAAAGTTCCTCTCCTGTCACTTCATATAACGTCATCAGAGAGGTCATAAGCGCAGCGGCTGTCTCCGAATCCGAGTTTTGCAAAATATCTCCACAACCGCCCGAAGTAAAGCCGACCAAAGCAAAACTGTCATAATAAACTTTGGCAGCCTCGCGGGCGATCGAAAGATAAGCGGGTTCCCGATAATAGACCGAAGCCAAAGCCATGCCTCCGACAGCCATTGCACCTCCCGTCGTATTATAAACGGCCACCTCTCCAGTTTCCACATTCACATAATTGCCCCATGTCCCGTATTTCCGCCAAGTCGACTTAAAAGCATCCGCCAATTTCCGCACATCCGATTCCCATGCAGACGAAATCTCACAACCTTTACCCTGTTTCTTCAATAAACCAAATTGCTTGACCATCCAATAAAGGACATCCGCATTCCGGCGGGTCAATCCGATTTGCGGAACAAAAGCGCTGGCATCCCTCCGGACCACCTCTTTATTGGCCCGCACGACATCGTAGTAATAGCCGCTTTTCCCTTTCGCGTTGGGAAGCGCGAAGTCAAACGTATTTTTGACCTTCTGCAAACGTCCCGCATCTCCCATCGCCAGCATCGGGTAAGTATTGATCAGGCCGCCTATCCAACCATAAGACATCCAGTCGGCATTTTCCGGACGGTAGAAACCGACTTCACCATCTTCATAATAACGTCTATCGATATTTTTCGACATGATCGAAAACACTTCGCTCATCGGTATCAAATGACGGACATCCTCTCCGGTATTATACCATTTGCGTACTTGCATGAAACGATTCAGCAAAGCCGGAACATCAGGACAAAGAAAGTCAAACTTCGTCATCTTCAAGACAATCCTGTCGCCCTTTGCAACAGAAAGTCCCCGATCATGGCTTTCGCTGAAACCGATAAATTCCGGCTTTCTCGAACGGACACCTGGAGCACTGATAACAAAAGAGGCTCTCTGCCGATCCGGAGTTTCCGCAACAATCAGTCCGTGATCCAGCACTTCGCCGTTCCGCTCAATCCCCTGCTCAGCCAGCAAGATCGTCCCGATGCCCTTCTTCCGGTCCAGCCACACGATTGCCGGCGTAGCCGCATTGCAGACGCTCAATTCCAACAAGGAAGGAGTGCCGAAATCCGGAGACAGTTGCGGGATCGGATTGGAAGTCAAAGCCAAATCCGCCCGATAATAGTCCGTACTATCCAAACCCGTTGCATATTTTCGGTTGACTATACGCTGGCGGTTCCCATTATAAACCGAAGCCGGAACCATCACATAATTATCGCTACTCCAGTCATACTCGTCGAACGCCACGGCCACCCCAGCATTCTCCAACTCCCGACGGGCAGTAAAAGTAAAGGTATAGGAAATACCGTCGGCAACCTTTTCCTCCTTTGTCTCGACCAGCCAGGAAGCCGAAGCCGGAAGGACCGGCCGGCAAGTTTCCAACCGTACTTCCCGGTAATCGCATTCCAACAAACGGAAAGCAGACTCTCCGGGAAGAGCCTGCGGCAACCAACTTTGCGCCCTTGATATTCCGGCCAACAGGCACAAAGCAGTTATCAGTGAGAATCTATGGTTTATTTTCATTATCCGATGACAATATTCATTCTACTTTTCATTTTCCGTTAAACCGGAACCAATTGAAATCTGCGGTTCCATTTACTCCGGTTTCGCGGGTGGTAAAATTAAACAAGGCAAACCGGTTAGCCGTCCAGGGTAATCCCAACCCCATCTTCAGCACATCGCCTACAGGAGAAAAATCGACTCCGTCCAGGCTGTAATAAAAACGGGCCGTAAAATCCTTGTCCGTCACGCGTGCCTTGATCCAGAGTTTGTTTTGAGTCAGGTTATCCACCGCCGTCTCGACAATCTTTCCATCATTGCACATGACGACTTTCCTGACATTCCCCTCCTGCTGCACCGCTACATAGGCATACGGAAATTCAAACACGCCGAAACCAGCCACATTGCCATCTTTCAAACCGGAAAGATCCATCTCCACTGTTCCTTCCGAGTTCGGCCCCTGTACCCGCTGTGTCAGCGTGTTCCGGGCACTTTTGAGATCGGACGCCAGAGATGCTTTCAAACGCATATGGCCCGGACGCTCGGACAGGGACCATTTTGTAGGATCCGGATTATGGTTCCACTGCCATTGCAGCCCCAATTTCTTACCATTGAATTCATCAGTTGTTGCCGGCACTTTCACCTTATACGTCTTGCCGACATCCGGTTTACGGTACGTTACGGCATCTTTTCCGTCGATGCCCAAAACCGGCCAGCCATCCACCCATTTGACAGGCAACAGATGAGGCACACGCCCGATCGGTCCGCGGTCCTGCATGATGACAAACCACCAATCTCCATTCTTCAACTGCACCATTCCTCCCTGATGCAAACCGTTTGGCGGATAGGAACTGTCGTCCTGCAAAATCACCTTATGCTCGTAAGGCCCGTAAATATTCTTCGAACGAAGACAAACCTGCCAACCTTCCGTACCTCCGGCAGGACAGGTGATATAGTACATTCCGTTTATCTTATACACGTGCGAACCTTCCATCCCGGCTTTCTTCCCGGAACCCCGGCTGTCATCCACACCTTTGTTCCAGATCTCGACCGGTTCCCCTTTGACGGATTTCACATCGGCATTCAGTTCCGTGACATACAGTTTATGTTGCCCGTGCACGACATAAACCTTTCCGTCGTCATCAAACAGCAATCCCGGATCATAGAGATATTCGGGAAAGACCGTCCGTTTCCACGGTCCCTCCGGCTTCTCCGCTTCACAAACGGAGAAATGCCCTTTTTCCGTTCCCCAACCATAAGGTGTACAAAAAGCAACATAGAATTTCCCGTTATGGTGCCGGATGGAACTCGCCCACGAGCCATTCAGATAAAGATTCCCGCCTTTCAGATCATAACGGGGATCATCATCATACCGGTCTACCGCATATCCGACCATCTCCCAGTTCACCAAATCTTTAGATTTGGCTATCGGGCAACCGGGTACATAGTGCATACTGGTAGAGACGAAGTAGAAATCGTCCCCTACCCGTATCACATCCGGATCGGGCCAATCGCCCCACATGATCGGATTGGTAAACGTCCCGTCGCCATTATCCGGCGTCCATACTTGCTGTGCCTCCACCGAAAGAGCACTCATTCCGAAAAGGCAACCTGCTAAAAAAACTTTTATATTCATAATGCAAATCGTTTTTACTTTCTGATTTCCGCCATATCCCGGTAAGGAGCAATCTCCACCGCCTTCAATTTAGCCCCGTTGGCTGTTTGGCGCAGCCCCATCACCAGTACATTTTTCTTCCCAGATCCGAAATCGAGCCAACATTCCGGCAGATAAAACTCACGTTGCGGGCCCGCTTCCCAATGGCGGCCGATATTATGTCCGTTCAGCCACATAAACCCGTTGCCGGACGCATTGATCCGCGCCAGCCAAGGAATCCAGACACCGGCTTCCTGCTTCGGTAACTCAAACTCAATCCTGTACCAGGTGAAAAGGCCGTCCGGCCCTTCTTTCAGCTGCACGCCGTTTCCTTTCGCCGGTATTTCTCCGTTTGTATCCAACGCTACGACCTCCCAATCTCCGGACATGAACTGCGGCAAATTCCAACCTTCGGTTATTCCGGCCGCATCCACCGCACATTCCCATTCCAACGGATGCGTCAGGGCTGTCTCGGTTACGGAAAGCCCGGCTTCGCGGATACCGGCCAACTCCTCCATCGGGAAATAACCATGTGCATGGCCCAAGTTTTCATAAACGACCAATATCTCGTTTTCTCCCTCTTTCAACAGGCCGGACACATCGAAGCGGTTATCATATTCATCCGGACGTATCCGGTCGAAACAATCGCGGGTGGTCCATGACTGGGCATCGGCACGGTCGGGAAACAAACGTTCGGCCGTTTTTCCATTTACCTGGACCGACACGATGTCTCGCGTGTACATATTAAATAATAAGAAACGTTCCTTGGCTGCCTGGCCGGCGGTCAGTTGCACCTTCGAACGGTATAGACTGTAACGGAAATCATTTACCCCCAAATCAGACAAAGAAACCAAACGCGGCAATTGTACCCAACCGGCTTCGGCAAAAGCATCTTCCTTTCTTTGTACAGAAGCTATGCGAACAGGAGCCGGCAAACGGGACGGGCGCAACGGACGCATCTGTTCCCGTGGCCACCATTCCCCTTGTTTCGCCGACTTACCGGCCTGAATCACCAATACTTTCGTACCCAAAGCTGGCAGGTCATAATCGACATCTATCGGGTCTACCGTCATCATCTTGTCGTCCCCCGCATCAGAAGCAGTAATCAAGACTTTCTCTCCATGCTGGTTGATATTGTACATCGGCCCGGCCGGGCAATCCTGCTTACCCGGGATCAGGCGGGCTTTACCTTTGACCGGATTCTTCGGGTCCGTATTGTGCAAAAAGACAAAACGGGTTCCGTCGACTGCCACCCGAACACCACCGAACAATGATTTCACTCCACCTTCGACCGTACAAGGGCCACCGGCTGAGCGGACCAATTGCGGCTCGAAAGCCCGGATGAACTGCCCGATCGCCTTCGCTTCATAATACTTATCACCCAACGCTCCATTTTCGCGGATCGCAGCATTGTAGTCGTAACTGGTAGTCATGCCACGCGCTCCCCATCCGGCAAAATGAGTCCCGCCAAAAAACATATAATAATTGATGCCGGAAGCACCTCCCAACAATGACATCAAACCTACAGCCTTAAAATGGCGTGCATCCGAATAATGGTCTTCGCTCAAACGCCCTGTGACCAAAGAGAACCATCCTCCCTGAAGCTCGGTCACGAATCCCGGTGCATCCGGCTGCGCCTTTTTCAGGTTGCTCATGCGATAAGCACAATCAGGGGCGGAAGAAAGGCCGACATAATAATTGTCGCTATCGAACACCTGAGACAATTCCGGGTCCCGGCTGCTACGACACTCATTCGTCAGACAAGTAAAGACCGGAATATCCAACCCACTCTTACGAACAGAACCATAAAGGGCTTTCAACAGTTTTTCCTTTCCATCACAGCCATGATGATTGTATTCGTTCTCGATCTGAATCAAAATAATACCCTTATCACCAACCGGCTTACGTGTGATCTGCTCGTCCGCCACAGCTTTACAAACAGCATCGAACCAATGCTGCGACCAGCGGATATGCCGCTCGTCCGCACTTCTCAGCCAGAAATCATCTACACTTTCAGGACGATACTTAGCCAGCCAACGCGGATAACCACCTCCCGAATATTCGGCACAAATAAAAGGTCCCGGACGGACGATCGTATAAAAACCGTATTCTTCCTGCGCCATCTTCAACCACCGTTTCAGATCGGAAAAATCGAAATGAGTCGTATCGTCCAGGCTAAGCGGCATAGTCCTTTCATGCCAGTTCCAAGGAACATAAGTCTCGACCGTATTAAATCCGGCCTCCTTGATCTGGCGGAAACGATCTTTCCACAATTCCTCCGGACAACGGAAATAATGAAAGGCCGCACTATAAACAAACACATCTTTTCCTTCGATCGTCATACACGAACCGTCATAGCGGACGCGTTCAGGATGCACAAACTTCTTCTGCGCAAAAGATAACTGGCTAATAAAAACCATTAAAGCAAACAATAAGCTTTTCAAGATATACTCCATATTCATCTATTAAGATTTATAACATTTCCACAGTAAAGCGATACGTCAGCGAACCTTCATTCCACATGCTGAAATTCGTACCCCAAAGATTGTTGCTCAAGTTAAAATGAACACCGCCACGCTTATCCGGATACCGGGTCGAATAGTTGAGACCTCTCGCTTCCCCCACATTGACCAGGAAAGCGGCCTCGCTCCAGATACGGACCGTTCCGCCGGAAGTGATCAGATCGACATAGCGGTCTATGCCGTGCTGCTGCCGGTTCCCTTTCTCCACCACATCGAGCAAGTCGACCGCCGCCCCCGTTTTCTCGGCAACGAGCGAGACGATATCGTCCGTATTGAACGAGAGCCAATAGGCTTCGGGGAGGCGGACGGCCGGTTTATTGAATACGGTCAGTTCTATTTCCGCTCTTTTCCCGTTCTTGTAATCCAAGCAGTTCACGATCATTTTCTCTGGATACACACGTTCATCCACACCTTCCTGCCGGGGAAAAGACAGTTCATAGAGCGTGCGTGTCCCTTTCTTCTCCTTCTGCACTTCCCGTTTTACGACTTGCGCCGGCAACGAGACACTGACAGCCTTCGAACGGTCCAATCCGGTTTTACCCAGATCATCCAGCGCCCAACCATAACGGGCACGCAGATAATTATCCAGAAAACGATCATAGTCATGGCTGTCATACATCTGGTAAAACAGACCTTCCACTTTTAATTTATCATTTTTCAGCAAAGAGAGTTTCCAAGGTTCGGGCTGCACATCAACTTTCTTTTTCGAGAAAGCCGGCAAAACGGGAGAATCGATTTCCTTCATCTTAGCCAATGCCTCCTCTTGCAAAGATCCGGGCAGGCAATCGATCGCTTCATAGATATACCAGTCGATCTCCTTCCAGGACCTTTCGACTTTCCGGAACGGTTCGGTCGGACGGGCGGCAAGAAACAGATCCATGTCATATTTGTCCCAATTCCGGAGATGAGTCTTGATATCCATCCCTTGCGTATGTTCGGCAATCAGTCCGAGTTCCACGGCGAAGTTCAAAGACTCGTCACTTCCACGTTCCAGTTTTTTCTCCTTCAGCCATTTCGAATAAAGGGAAGAGAGCGCCCTGAATTTCGCCATCCGTACGGGAGCACTTCCATATCCATAGATCCAAGTATCCCCAATCTCGGAAGTCACGACAGGCAGCGACGCCTTCATGTCCAATAGCTCCTGTGCAATTTCATTAAAGGAAGCAGCTACCAGCTGCGCATGGGGATAACGTTTATGCAGATTGGCGTAAATCTCTTTTACCTTTTCATACGAATGCGGTCCGTGATTATCACCGGTAAAGTTGACCGATATAGCCGTCTTCCCTCCCGGCAACACATTGTCGGAACCATAATCCTGCTGGTAAACCAATATCAGTTCGTTCCCCTCCGGGTCCCTCCACCGGCAAAACTCAGGAACAGCCGGTATAGGAGATGCCGGATTCACTCCGATATGAAGGAAACGGATACCGGCGCGATTCATCGGGGCAATGATGCTGCGGGTATGCCCCGGAACATCCGTCATCTTGGCGGCTATCGTCTTTTTGCCGTATTTCCTGTCCAGCTTATGTGCCAGCAACAAATTGGTTTCCAGCAAATCCAGATTCATCGACTCGGTTTCCACCGTATAGGGAACACCGTTCCAGACAATGTCTCCCTGCCGGATCGCCTTTTCCAAGCGTTCCACGTCGCGGTCAGAAGCCGTTTGAAGATATTTCCAAATCAGCCAGGAACCGGTTGTCCAGACATATCGTTCACCGGAACGGTCCGCCCTCAACTTTTCCGCCACATCCAGTGCTTTCGGAATAAACTCGTCGACATAGCGTTTTTCTACAACCGAGCTCAGATCGGTGAACCCGACATCGAGGTGTGTCTTAAATACGACATAGACTTTCGAGACCTCTTCGTTCGCTTGTGCTTGCCCGGCACTTATCGCCAGGCAGCAGCACAATAGAATTAATAACAATTTAATAAGAGAAGTTTTCATGGTATTTGATTTCAACTATCGCTACTTATTGTAAATAATACAAGATCAAGGCGACAAAAATAGCAGATTCAGCCAGATATCACCTTATCTTTTATTACTATTTATTTGGACAATCTTTCGACCTCCGCCAAAATAAAGGCAGATTAGCCCGCTTGCTTCCGGGTCAATCCCGCTCAAGTTTTCATATCGTTGACCCTGGCATACCTCTGCACATAATCACCTTGGCAGATGATCAAACTGTCCGACGTCAACTTTTCGATTGTCCAAGTATCAGAGAAAGGGGCTGTACCCATGCCCCTTCTCGACATGGTAAATGTTTCCCGACGTCTCAGGGCACGGACACTCTTAGCTGATTTAAAATTTGCATATCTTGTAAAGATAAGGCAAAAAAACAGATACAACAAGCCTTTATCCCATTATTCTTTGTATCTTTAGTGCCATGTTTGTTATTGCCCGACAGCTGTGAAACGCTTGTAAGACATATGACGAACAAGCGTCTCACAACTGTCGCACAAGCGTCCGGCAATTGAGAGACGAAATAGGGCATGGCAGCCAGCTGCCAACGAGTGCAATATTTAATCTTAATATAATACGGATATGTGTGCAAGATACAGATTAGTCCGGAATCCGGACCCGACAGGAGAGCATAAAAAACAGGCTTTACATCCTCGTGTCGTACCTTACGGGACGCTACGCATCAGTGATTTGATGTACCAGGTGGAATCACGTAGCGGCCTTTCGGCAGGAGATGTCAAAGGGGTTTTGCAAACGCTTGCCGACGTGATGGCCGACAAATTGGAGGAAGGATACATCGTCGAGTTAGAAGGAATCGGCTTTTTCAGCATCTCGCTTTCCTCCCGCCCGGTCATGGACAAGAGCGAGATCCGAAGCGAATCGATCCACTTCCGCAGCGTCAACTTCCGTTGCGGGAAATACCTGAAAAAGAAACTGAAAACGATGCATCTCGAACGTATGCCGGAAACCAAATCGACTCTTCCGCCTTTTGAAGAACGGCTTCGCCGCCTGACAAACTATCTGAATACGCATCATTACATCACATGCGGCGACTACCGTGAACTGACCGGCTGCTCCAAATACCGCGCCTTGCAGGACCTGAACCAACTGATAGATGAAGGAAAATTGACGAAAAACGGGTATAGGAGTACGAGGGTTTATTCATTTCCTTCATCCGTAGGCAAGTAAGGGACAATTGGATAGGCTTACGGATGAAGGAATGAAGGATTATTTTTGGGAAAGTTTTGTGGGGTGAGTCGTAGAAAAAGTAAACCATTCCAGATTCATCAGGTCCTCTTCCTCAGTTCCAGCCGGTTCTGCTGCTTTAAAGACCAAAACCAACGCATGTTTACCGGTAACCGGTTTGATATCGGTTTCATGGATAGCATAAGCTACCTCACCATTCATTGCCTCCAGGTCACAGACTCCGAGCAACTCGCCCTCCGGACTATCCAACCGGATTTCGATCTTCGCTTTCTTGTTCTTATCCCAAGTCTTACAAATAAAACGATCCACATCCGTACCGGTAAAATCGTAATATTTCCAATAGGCATGATCGCCATCACGGATAGACGACAAATACTCTACCGGAACATCATTGTCCGGCCTACGTACGGCAACCGCCACATGACCGGACAACAAGCAAGCCCTGGCCGCATCCATCCGGTAGGACGGAGAGATCGGACCGCCAATGCCTTGTGTTGTCATTTCCACTTCCGGTATCGTGCCATCCGGATTAAAAGTGATGGGTTCCAAGCAGGCTTTCCGCATGGTTCCAGTCTCTGTCGCATGGGTAGGACGATGATAAGCGATATACCATTGTCCGTTGATTTCGGTGATACAGCCGTGATTGTTCACCAAGTTACGGTCGCTTCCCCAATTGTCAATAATCACTCCCCTATAAGTATAAGGCCCCAGAGGAGAAGTGGCTGTCGCATAGTCCAATGTAGCACAATTGGACTCACCGTGCCGAGAATGGCTACCATAGATCAAATAATAGATACCATTCCTTTTTCGAACAGAGCTTCCTTCGTTGAAGAAATGCGTTTTATAAGTCAATAAACTATCATGGACAGCCCCTTCGATAGAAAGCATATCCTTGCTTAACTTTGCACCTCTGACATGCCATTGCCCCCAAAACAGATAAGCCTGCCCGTCATCATCGACAAAAATCGAAGGATCTATGCCTGAAATTCCCTTAATCGCTTTTCCCTCTTTGAACGGGCCATAAGGAGAAGAAGCTACAGCTACCCCTTCGTTTTCACCATCAGCTGCCAAACAATAATAAAGGTAATATTTCCCATTATGATAAATGCAATCCGGAGCATAAAGGATCTTGTCCGTATAATCCGTCTGCTTTCCCGGTCCTTTCGTAGCAAAAGAAAATTGTTCCACATGCCAGTCTACCAAATCTGAAGAAGAGAGCACGTTATAGGAGTTTGAACACCAACTGTTACCAGGTTCGTCACGCGAACCATAAACATAAATCCGTCCATCAGGCATCTGTCTGACCTCCGGATCAGCAATGAACACACCCGGAGGAGCAATTGGATTGAGTGCCCGATGGGTAGTAACAAGACTCTTGTTTTCCTTTTTATCGGACAAGTCACCTCTCTCACCGGGTTGACATCCGGCTAATAAGCCTGCAATAAGCAAATTACAAGTTTTTAAATAAAAATTCATAAACATCTTTTTTTATCATTTTCACTCACATCGTTATATCCACCACCGCTTTTTCCAAGTCTTTCGATTCGATTGTCAGACGGATCGGTTTGTGTCCGCCACGTTTCGCCTTGACGATGGCCAAGAATAAACCGTTAAAGGCCGGGCGGGTAGGTTCTGAAAAGGTGATCAGGCAAGTCGGGTCACCATTGTCCGTTGCCACAATCTCCCCGTCGCCCGTCAAACTACAAGAAATAACAGGCTCGGCTGTCGGCACGGCACGCCCTTCCCTATCGACCAGCGATACCGTCACAAAAACAAGGTCTTCTCCATCCGCTTTGATCCTCTTCTTGTCAGCCACGGCCTTCAATGCAACGGCTTGTCCCGTAGTCCGGACAAATGTTTCCGCCCATTTACGGCCTTGCTTATAGGCGATTGCTTTCAGTTCACCGGGTTCATACACCACACTATCCCAACGAAAACGATATTCATACGGTTTCCTTTCCTTCTTCCCCAACGATTTTCCATTCAAAAACAGCTCGACAACATCACCTGAACTATAAACAAACACCGGAGTAACCTCTCCAACCCTATCTGGGAAATTCCAGTGCGGAAGGATATGTACCATCGGCGTATCGGGCATCCAACGGGATTTATATAAGTAGTAGCGGTCTTTCGGGAAACCGGCCAAATCGACAATACCAAAGTAGCTGCTACGCGATGTCGGGCGGTTACGTTCTATCCGAACCAACTCTTCACGCTGTTTCTGCAACTCTTCTTCCGTCATGGCGGCTGAATGGTTGAGCAAAACGCTGGCATCGCTATTGAAAGGAGTGGGCTCACCCAAATAGTCAAAACCCGTCCAAACAAATTCTCCGCAAATACCCGGATATTTATCCAAAGCGGCAAATTCCCAATCGGGTAATCCGCCCCATCCGGGTTCCGTCAAATCATACGAATCTACATGGAACTTACGTGGAAAGTATTCCCCTCTCGAACTCATCGTCGAACTGGATTCACTCGAATAGCCCGAAAGATGTTCGTGTCCTTTCTTATTCAGGAACTCACCATAAAAATCAGGTCCGCCATACACGCCTGCCGCGTAATTCATGCCATGTACATCCACCTGCAACTCCGTCCCGTTCATCGCCGACTTGCTGGGATAAGAGGCGCCGAACGTCGCCGGACGAGTCGTATCGAAACGGTGTACCACCTCTGTCAGATGTCGGGCAACGCCTGTTTCCGGTTTATACTGCTCGTACACCTCGTTACCGGTACTCCACATAATGACCGACGGGTGATTTCGGTCGCGGCAAACCAACATCTCTATATCTTTCTCGTGCCACTTCTCAAACAGCGTACTATAATCATTCTCTTGCTTCCCGACCGTCCAACAATCAAACAGTTCATCCATCACAAGAAGCCCCATCTTGTCAGCCAACTCCAACAACTCCGGAGCAGGAGGATTGTGGGAAGTACGCAACGCATTACAACCAAAGCTTTTTAAGATCCGCAACTGGCGTTCCAGCGCAACCCTGTTCACCGCCGCCCCCAATGCACCTAAATCATGGTGATTGCAAGTGCCATTGATGGGTACCCGTTTCCCATTCAGCAAAAAGCCATTATCGTGTGTAAATTGAATGGTACGAAAACCGAAAGGAGTCTCATAAACATCCGCCAACTTGTTTTTGTCATATACGGAAACACAAGCCATATACCGATTTGTGTGTTCCAAATCCCATATTTTCGGAGATTCTACACGCAAAGAGACCGAATCCACAACCGTCGATGCAGCATTCAACGCAATCGGACGTTTGCTCGTCGAAGCAACCCTCTTCCCGATCACGTCATGGGCATCCAATTCATAAATATCAACCGTATAGTGTCCGGCAACCGCCTGTTGCCTATTATTGTCAATTTCTACACGAACAGAAGCCATCGCATAATCGTCCGTAATTTCGGGAGTTGTCACAAAAACGCCCCAATGTGCCACATGGACCGGCTCGGTTTTTACCAGCCGGACATGCCGATAGATACCGGCTCCCGGATACCAACGCGCTCCGAACTTTTCCGTATTCAGGCGAACCGCCACCACATTATCCTCTCCAAAACGGACATACGGTGTCAAATCCACCCGGAAAGAGCTATAGCCAAAAGGACGCCCACCGACTTTTTGCCCGTTCAACCACACTTCAGCATTCGCCATCGCTCCGTCGAAATCCAGATAAAACCGTTTCTTTTTATCCTTGACCGACACCGTAAAATGCTTCCGATACCAACCGATCCCCTTCCAAGGCAATTTCCCGGTAAACCCTTCCAGATCAATCCGGAAAGGGCCTTCTATGGCCCAGTCATGCGGAACATCCAACTTCCGCCACCCTGTATCGTCTGTTCCATACGCTTCCAGCGAATCCGGTTCAGGCAAACGCGCCCCGTCTGCCTGCAAGCCGAATCGTGCAAAACGCCAATCCCGGTCAAAGTTCGAAACTTCCCGTTGCCCCCAAGCCGATAATCCGAGCAAGTCCAAACAGGCGATTGCAAAAAAAATGATCTGTTTCATATTCCTCTTTTCTCTATGTTTAATTGCCAAACCAAGAAGAGCCATATTAAACCCTACTTACGAGTAATAATATGGCTCTCCATCACTGATCCTACATCAGTCCGTCACTGATCCTACATCAAGAAAATGGTTAACGCAACCACCACTTATCTTCCTGCTGCTTAATGTTTTCATTTTGGTCGATAGACTCTTGAGGAATAGGCCAGAAATAACGGCCTTCGCCTTCTGCCCAAATACGTTGTTCAAAAATAAGCGGATTATCGTGTTTCTGAGTTTCCTCGTTCCAACGTTTCCATCCATAGGCAGGTCCATTGAGTACTTTAGGCGCAATACCCCAACGTATGATATCGTAGTAACGCAATCCTTCGAAAGCCGTTTCGACACGACGTTCATGGCGCACTTTGGCAATCATATCGCTTTGGCTGGTCACGGCCGGATATTCAGGCATTTCGGCACGATTACGGATATCGTTGATCAGAGCCAAGGCTTCGCCCAAGTTTTCATTCAACTCGATCAGTGCTTCAGCCCGCATCAACAACACATCCGCATAACGGAAAATCGTGATGTTCTTATGGCCTAACCAACGATCCGGTTCCTCCCCTTCCAAATCCGTCCACTTGGTCAACAAGAAACCGGTACTTACAGGTTCTTTACCAATATAGTCACGGCTATCAGGGTCTTCTACACCATAGTGTGAATCCACTTTACCACCTTTAATCCATTCCCATCCCGGGTGAATAATCGTTGATTTCAAACGGGGATCACGGAACTCATATTCGCCATAGCTCAACATTCCGGCTTGATCCAGAGCTGCACGTTCGGCAACGTGAGGACAATTCAACGCTTCACATTGATCGTAAGGGTGACCTTCGACACATTCGTATTCATCAACGATATCTTGCAAAGGAAGCAAACCCTTCCATCCGCAATATACGGACGAAGGATACGAAAGGTTGTTATTCAAGTTATGAGTCTTCAAAGAAGGGAAATATTGACGTTCGAAAATCACCTCATTGTTATTCCCATCTGCCTGAGGCCGGAACAATTCTTCGTAGCTATGCTTTTTAGGATCACCATCGTAGGCACGATATAATCCATAACGCCCACCATCGATAATCGCTTGAGTAGCTGTCAACACTCTTTTATAAAGATCTTCTGTTGATTCTTTACTATTCTTCAAAAAACCAATGTATTTCGATTTGGCCGCTTCGTGTAAAGAGATGCGAGCAATCATGGCATTCACCACATCCTCGGTAACACGACCTGATTCGAAATTAGGCGCTTTCTTGATGTCCACCAAACATTCTTCCAATTCACTGATTACAAAATCATACACATCAGCACGAGGAGTACGGGTCAGCGCACGCGATTCTTCCACGGTCAACACTTTGTCCACCAAAGGGACATCGCCAAAGAAAAAAAGCATATCATAGTAGTTCAACGCACGAATGAAACGAACCTCGGCACGCATATGAGCATATTCATCCGGCTTCAGATACTCTTTAGAAAGCTCCAACCCTTGAATCACATAGTTCATCTTAGCAATGGCTTCGTACTTCCATTCGTCTTTCAGGCCACGAGAGGTCGGGCGCAAATCGCCATTGGCAAAATGTTCTACCCCCCACCATGTCGAATTATCGGTCCAAGCGTCACGGAAAGCAATGATGTTGTCGCCATCGCCTTGGTAAACGTAATCGTAGCATCCGTCTACCATCATTTTAGTTTGCTGCTCGTTCTTCCACCAGGCATCTTCTGTAATTTGATCCAACGGAGGAGTAGTCAGGAAGTCTTCACATCCTGTCAAGGCAACCGTACAAAGTGTTGCCATCATAATATGTTTTAAAGTATTCATTACACTATCTTTTTTTCAATTAAAACTGTAGATTCAAACCGAATGAGTAAGTTCTTGACAATGGATACGTAAACGCATCGAGTGTTTCAGGATCGTATCCGGGAGTAAAATTACTGATAGTAAACAGGTTGTTTGCCGAAAAGTACAGGCGGATATTGGAGAATCCTGTGTTCTTCAACAAATCGCTCGAGAAGTTATAACCAACCTGCAAGTTCTTCATACGCAAATAACCGGCGTTGATCATCCAATAATCGGATGTCATGTGATTGAATCCCAACGAGCTTGTCGCTTCCAACAAACGTGGATATTTAGCGTCGCGATTGTCTTCCGTCCAATAGTCCAACTGATGTTCGAAGGCCGGTCCCTTACCCTGATCTGACAAAGGACGGATGCTCGGGCCGTTCAATATATAATTGCGCTTGCCAACACCTTGGAAAAATACACTGAAGTCGAATCCTTTCCATGCACCATTCAACGTGATACCGAACAAATAGTGAGGATCACGATCACCCAGAACCACACGGTCGTCTGCATCGATCACACCATCATCGTTCTGGTCTTTGTACTTCACATCACCCGGTTTTGTGTAACGACGAGTATATACAGGAGAGTTATCGACTTCTTCCTGTGTTTGGAACAAGCCCAAAGTCTCATAACCATAATAAGAGTTCATGGCTATGCCTTCAGCCGTATAACCATCCTTCCAAGGACTGGTTCCACCTAAGTCTTTTACTTCGTTTTCGTTATTTGACAAATTAGCTTGTACTCCATATCTGAATTCACCGATCTTGTCGTTCCAGCTCAACTCCAGTTCCCAACCATTGTTCTGCACTTCGCCAATATTCACATTGGGCTTGCCAAAACCATATTCCAAAGGAACGGGAAGACCGATCAAGATGTCTTTGGTATTTTTGATATAATAGTCGAATGTCACCCCAAAACGGCTATCCAACATACGGGCATCAAAACCGAAGTCAAGCATGGAAGTCTTCTCCCAACCCAATTCAGTGTTTCCCAATCCATTTAAATAAGCCGACAGGATATATTGATTACCCAAAGCGGCATTTCCAAAACCGATAGTAGTGTAGCTCGGATAGAGACCAATACCGGTAGTAGCACCTGTCAACCCCCAAGAAGCGCGAATCTTCAAATCATTCAGGAAATCTTGTGTTTTTTCCATGAAACTTTCGCTGCTGATACGCCATGCAGCCGAAACGGAAGGGAAGGTTGACCAGCGATGACCGCTCGCCAAACGAGAAGATCCATCTGAACGCATCTTCAACGAAAGCAGGTACTTACTGGCATAGTCATAGTTCACGCTACCGATGAAAGAAGCAATGGCCCAATGAGTAGCCGTACCATAGTTTGACCAGTTTTCTTTCGAACCGGCATTGAGGACATGCAGGATATCGGTCGGGAATCCGTCACGATAAGCCCCCATGTTATCCCACTTTTCATTTTCCTGTTGATAACCGGCCAAGATATCCAAATTGTGTTCACCGAATTTTTTCTGGTAAGTAAGCAATGCCTGCAAGTTATAGTATTGGTTAAAGGAACGTCCTTCGTCCAATGCGTTTTTCCCCATATACGTTATCTCTTGCGTGTCAAAATTGTTATAGCCTACCTGGCGGTGGAAAGTCGTCGATTTTCCAAACTTATAGTTCACGTTGGCAATACCCTGGAACTTCAAACCGTCCCAAATGTCATAGGTCAGCTTGAATGTACCCGAAGCGTCATGGGTGTCATTCAAATCATGGCCTTTCTGATGCAAATCAGCCATAGGGTTGACTACCGATTTTGGGTTCATGGCATAGCTTCCATCCGAATAATAAGCAATATCGGTAGGGTTCATTTTGTACACATCGTTAATGATGCCACCTATACCACTGACTTCATCCCTTTGTCTTAAGATGTAACGCAAGTCAAATGCCAAGCTCAACTTCTTTGTAAGCTGAGCATCAATATTCGAACGGACATTGTACACCTTATGTTGCGATTCAGGCAACGCACCTGTCTGATAGTCCATACCGGCACTCAAGAAGTACTTCACATTCTCAGCACCACCGTTAGCCGAGATAGAGTGGCGAGTCGTGATGCTGTTTTCGAACATCAAATCCACCCAGTCCGTATTACCATAGTGGTTCCGATCTGACCCATCGGCATATTTACGTATTTGTTCTTCACTATAATATTGGTTTTTACCGGCTTCCGGCTTCAAATTATACATAGCTTCATTACGCATACGGGCATATTGTGCCGAGCTGACCATCTTAGGCATATCGGTCGGAGTGTTCACCCCCACGTAACCATTGTAGCGGAAAACAGGCTTACCCGCTTTACCACGCTTGGTCGTAACCAAAATCACACCGTTGGCAGCACGCGAACCGTAGATAGCAGCCGAAGCGGCATCTTTCAAAACAGATACGCTCTCGATATCTTCCACGTTCAAGTAGTTGAAGTTCTCTGCATCAGTAGGAATACCATCGACCAACAACAAAGGTTGACCATTGGAGTTCTTGTCATCATCCTTTTTATTCAAGGACGTAACACCACGCAATTGCATTTTTGAGGCTTCGCCCGGACGGCCGGATTGAACGATTGACAGACCCGGAACTTGGCCTTGCAAAGCATCTGCCATCGAACTGACAGGACGGTTTTCCAGCACTTCAGCCTTCACAGAAGTGACCGCATTAGTCAGGTTGCCTTTCTTGACAGTACCATACCCTACGACTACCACTTCATCCAACGCCTGCATATCCTCGCGCAATGTAATATTGATCACACTCTCCTTGCCGATTTTCACCACTTGTTCATTAAAACCAATAAAAGAAATTTGCAAACTGCTTCCCGGCGTAACAGTCAACATGTATTTACCGTTTGCATCCGTCACCGTTCCGTTAGTTGTTCCTTTCTCTACGACGTTCGCACCAATGACAGGATCACCGAACTCATCTTTAATGATACCGCTTACCGTTTTCTTATCCTGTTGGACACCGGAAACAGAAGCAGATTCTGTGGACAGGATAATCTTCTTATCCACCACCGAATAATGCACATTCGTTCCGGCAAAAATATTATCCAGCACTTTGAATATATCGCTTTCCTTTGCAGATACTGACACCTTGCGATTTAAGTCAACATGTCGATTGTTGAAAAAGAAAGAAAATTCCGTTTGGTTTTCAATCTTATCAAGTACCGTTTCAACTGTCTGATTTTGAGCATTCAGACTGACAGTCGCTTTTTGGGCATAACTACCAGCTGCGTGGCTTATGGCCATCGAACCGACTAACAATAATGTAGATAGTTTCATAACTCTCGGGATTTTACTCAAGGGATTCCAGCATCTATTTTTATCCCTAAGTAATTGGACATTACAATGTTTTTGCATAATTTTGTAGTGATCTAATTAATAAAAAATGATTTATTACTGCTTGTCGCCAAACAAGCGTTTTAAAGTCAACTCATTTCATCCGGGAGAATACGCCAATATTTTTCCGGATGTTTTTCTTTAAGGCGGAAAATCTGTGTGCTTCATCATACATTTTGTGTGTTTAATAGTGTTTATCAATAAATTTCAATTTTAGTTTTTTCATGCTGTGCATCCTGCGTATCCAAATAACGCCATCTGATATTGGATGATATTTTGAAGATCTCCAATATACGCTCCAACCGTTGATGACTGAAAGATCCGGTAAACGCTTCATTCCGAAGGCGGTCATTGGATAAGACGAAAACTACATTAAACCGCTTTTCCAGCATCCGCAAAGCTTCGGGCAAAAGGGTCGCTTGGAAAACAATCTTTCCGTCTTTCCAGGCTATTTCTGACTCACCATTCGTTTTTATCAGTTGTACACGGGAAGAAGAAGAGTCATAGGTCAGTTTCTGCCCTGGCTTCATCTGTACAGCCATGCCCCGCCCGTTCTTCATATAATCGAAACGGACCTTTCCTTCGATCAGGGTAGTAGAGACAAAAGCGTCTTTTTCAAATGCCTCGACATTGAATGAAGTGCCCAACACTTCTATTTTCGTTTCATGAGGAGTAGAAATGACAAAGCCATGTTCCGGGTCTTTTCGCACTTCGAAAAAAGCCTCTCCCTGCAAAGTTACTTTTCTTTTGTCCTTATCGAAGAAAGACGGATAAGACAGTCTCGATTCCGAATTGAGATGGACGACGGAACCATCCGGCAATTGCACCGTAGTCGTCATGCCCGGATTTGTTTTTACTTCGATCATCCGGGCGATTTCGACCGGACGGGGTTTTAAGTTTTGATAAACGAAAATAGTTAAAAGAGGAATAAACAGAATGGCTGCAACGCGTTGCAGCCAAGTAACCAGGGTTACTTTAGGACGAACACTGTTTTTGCTCATCTTTTGACAAACAGAAGACAACGCTTTCTCCGTATCCACTTTCGATAACACCTGCATCGTATCCGTTGTCAGATAAAGAGTATGAATTTGCTTGGCAATCCGATAATTCTCATCCGATTGCCTTATCCATTCCTCAACCTGCCGACACTCTTCGACTGTCGCTTCGCCGGAACAATAGCGGGGAAGAAGGTCTTCTATTCGATCTGTATTCGGTGTTTCCATGTCCGTCTTTATCCTTGTTTATCTATTAGACAAGAGAAGTCGAACGGATTCCTAAACGAAAATGCAATTTTTTTCAAAAATAAATTTGGAACAGTTGTCCTGCCGGAAATATAGCCAAAAGCATTATCTTTGTAAACATATTATGAAAGGAGAAAAACTACAAACCACAGAGGAGCGCTTTTTACTTTCAGCCATGCAACATGGAGATCTAAAAGCCTATGGTGTCTTGTTCAGGAGATACTATCCGATACTCTGTGCTTATGCGACAAAGTTTGTGGATTTAAAAGATTCCGAAGAGATCGTGCAGGATGTGATGCTGTGGCTATGGGAAAACCGGGAAACGCAGACTTTCGAGACATCCCTAAGCCAATATCTGTTCAAGACTGTCTACCATCGCGCCATCAACCAGATTGTCCGCCATCAATCCCAACTAAGAGCCGACACCCTTTTCTACGAAAACATGCAAGAGATGCTACAGGACACCGATTTCTACCAACTCGAAGAGCTGCAAAGAAGGATCAGGGAAGCGGTAGACGCTTTGCCTCCAGCTTACCGGGAGGCTTTTGTCATGCACCGCTTCGATAATAAAAGCTATAAAGAAATAGCCGAAGTCCTGCAAGTATCCCCCAAAACAGTGGATTATCGGATCCAACAGGCGTTGAAACAATTACGGATAACGTTGAAAGATTATTTGCCGTTGATCCTGCTATATTATTCCACTCCCCATTCCTTATTCGGTTGAGGTCCCATTTCAATATCCAATGTTCCCCCTTTTACCAATTCACCATGAGAGAAATGGTATGTATCTAACGGTTTGCCATTCAACAGAACCGACTGTATATACATATTTTCGGATGAATTGTTTTTAGTACGAATGACAAACTCTTTTCCCGGATAATATTTGTTGTCTAACCGAATGGTTATCTTGTCAAAGACAGGAGACGTAATTTCATACTGTGGATCAACGCAAGCACCACCTTGTACATCATACAACCCGATAGCCATCAACACGCCCAAAGCCCCCATTTGACCTTGATCCTCATCACCGTTATAACCGCCGTACGGCGTGATATCGCCAAAAACATCCTTCTTTATGCGGCGTACCCAATATTGTGTCAGCCAAGGCGCTCCGGCGTGGCTAAAAAGATGAGCCATATGTAAAGAAGGCTGGTTCTCATAATCGACCCAATTCTCAGCGTGAGCACCATGAGCCGTAATAAAGTTATTCGGAGCCGCCAATTCGAATTGTTTATTCAACTTCTGCACAAAAGCCTCTTTTCCTCCATGCAAATAGATCAGATCGGGAATATTCTGTGGAACATAGTAGCTATAAATCGCCGCATTACTCTCCACAAATCCCGGCATATTAAAGCCCTTCCCCACCGGAGCAAAATCTTTCAGCCACGATCCGTCAGCCATTCGCGGACGCATCCAACCGGTTTGCTTATCATACATATAACGATAGTTAAAAGAGCGATCATCATATTTCCGATATGTCTCTTCCTTACCCAGCCCTTTGGCAAACTGCCCCATACACCAGTCTTGATAAGCAAAAAACAAGGTGATAGCACACCCCTCTTTATGCATTCCTTTCCCAAAAATTTCTTCCGGGACAAACCCTTTGGCAACATAATTCTCCATAAAAGCATTGGGCGTCCTTCCATATCCGGCATAATCCCGGATACCACCCGGTTCCGAGTTCTTCAAACACCCTTCGTAAGCCGCTTGTACATCGAAATTCCGAATGCCTTTGTTATAGGCAGCTGCGATCAAAGGCACTGCCTGGTCTCCTACCATCACATAGGTATAGTCGCCACCACTCGGCCCACGTGCAATCATCCCGCCATTACGATAATAATCCACCAATGTAGAGACAAACTCACTCATGATTCCGGGATAAGCGATGGACCACAAGATATTGAGGTTAAATTCCGAACCCCAAAGCCCATCTGAATTATGCGTATTCCGAACCGGTTTCCCTTTCAACAAAGGAACTTGCCTGATCAGTGGAGTCTCTCCCGTGTTATCCAGATATTTCCCGTTGACATCCGAAAAGATATGCCGCCCCAACAAAGAATGCCACAAATCCGTATAAAATTTGATCCTCTCCTGCTCGGAACCGCCTTCAACCATAATCTTTCCTAACTCACGGTTCCATTCAGCAAACGACTCTTCCTTCACGCGCTCAAAATCCCAATGATCAAGTTCAGTCTTCATATTCAAGTCGGCCTGCTCTTCACTGACGTACGATATGGCCACTTTCATTTGAACGGTAGAAGACTTGAGCCGATCAAAACGAACATACCCTCCTACGTTTTCACCTTCCAACGATTGTTTCCGTACCAATTGCTTACTCTTATTTATCATTTCCCAACCTCCGAATTCCGAGAACGGGCGATCAAATCGAGCGACAAAATAGACCTTCACCGGCTTCGGCCTTCTTCCGGTAGGAGCCATAACGGCATATCCACGTACCTCCTTATTCGAAAACTTCCGGACTGCCGCTGTCTGCATTTTTCCATGTCCGAGGAAAGCTCCGACATCAAACAAGACATTCGCCTTTTCCCCTTTCGGGAAATGATAACGGTGCATACCGACCCGACAAGTCGATGTCAGTTCCACATCGATACCATACCTATCCAGAGTCAGCTTATGATAACCCGGTTTCACGACCTCCGCCTGATGCGAGAATTTCGACTTATACGCCTCCATCCCCTTATGCCCCATCACCTCGCCCGTTGTCGGCATAGCCGGTATACCGGAAATCTGCCAACAATGGATATGGCTAAAACACCGCACCTCGGTCGAATCATACAGGTAGCCCGAATTCCAAGAACCCCTCACCCACGTATCCGGACTCAAACTCACCATCCCGAACGGCCGGCAAGCCGACGAGAAATAGAACCACCTGGACTTATGCGAATCTATCTGCGGCCGTACATAATCGACCGGCGATTGCGCACCAGCAACCAGCACGAACAGATTCAAGACCAAAAGGAAGAAACAATTTCTGAACTTCAATTTACAATATATCATATTCATATCCAATTTATACTCTTTATTAAGAAAAGGAAAGGACACTTTTACCAAGCATCCTTTCCCAAAACCATGTTAATCCAATCACTACCGATTATTCATATCCCGGATTCTGTTTCACCTCATCCTTATTGGAAAGAAGCGACCACCAAGAATAAGGAATCGGACGAAGATAATGAAAATCTTCCAAATAAGGTTTGCCGCCCGGAATAAAAGGACTATTCGCCCAATAATTATATTTCAAGGTACGTTCCTTTAATTTGCCTGTACGTTTCAATTCCACCCAACGCAATTCCTCTGCTGCCAATTCGCGCGTACGTTCGTCCAAAATGAAGTCGACATCAACATCCGAAGCCTTTATATCCATATAATCACTACCGCAGGCTCTCCGTCTGAGCGTATTGATCCGTTCGGCAGCCAAAGCAGGATTTCCGGCTTTATAATAAGCCTCAGCCGCAATCAAGTAAACTTCACCCAAGCGGAACAAGAACAGGTCTCTCACCCCTTGCCAGTCATCATAATAGGATTCGGGTTCCCAGAATTTGTCGATAAACGGACGGGCTTGCAGCCAATCCATGTGGAACCACAACGAATTCGGCACTTCCCCATAAGCCTCTGCAAACATCTTCTTCTCCCGGCTGTTATTGTCCTTGAACCATAATTTGCGGGGGACCACTCCATAGGGCACATTCATAAACCGTTCTGCCGGCCACAAATGCGACTCGTCCGGAGCCGGGATATACATACTGGTATCACGCCCTGTTCCCTGCCAATAGTCCACATTAATGTGGTATTGCAACGGATCGTACGCCAAGTCCACACGGCCACTGCCTTCGCCGGCTGCCCATACCTGATATTTTGTCGTCTGGTCGATACCATATTTGCGGGCTGCAAAGGTAGAGACTTCCACCATACATAAACGTCTGAACGTGGCATCATAACGCTTGTCGATCTTATAAGAACAATTTTCGGGGAACTGGTCCAACGAACTCAACAAGTTCGGTACCTTGTATGATTGCCCCGGATTATTCAACGTGTCCACACCGAAGCATTCCAACGTATGGAACGTCTCGTTATAGACCCGGATATGCCGGTTATAATAATTGGAACGCTGACCTCCTATAAAGTTATCATAAGCAATCCCAAATTTGGAGTGATAGTTATTGCCACTACCATTCAACAACTTATCTTTTGTATATTGTACGGAGAAGATGATTTCCTCGTTCTTCTCGTTCCCCGGAGTAAAGATCTGCTGGTACTCGTCCAACAACTTATAAGTACCGCTGTTGATGATCATATCCGCATATTTTGCCGCATTCCCAAAGTCATCATTCTGCGCATACGGTTTGTAGCCCCTTGTCAGATACAACTTAGCCAACAACATTTGCGCCATACCTTTCGTCACACGTCCGAAGTCAGTGCTTTTAGCTGGCAATACAGCCTGCGCCGCTTCCAGATCTTCGACCAACCGCTTGTAGATCGTCTCTTCCGGTACACGTTCGCCTTCCGTCTGGAGGACCGTATACGGTTCCAACGGGAAAGGAATGTCGCCAAACTGTTCCACCAGATAATAATAATACAAAGCCCGTAGCGAAATCGCCTCTGCCACCTTGATCGCTCTTTCGTCTTCCGGCAACTCTGCTGTTTCAGACAATTGGATGACACGGTTACAACGGTCGATACCAACATACGCGTTTTCCCACAAGCTCTTAATATTTCCGTTTTCCGAATTTAAGGACTGGTTGCTATACACATCTAAATTAGTATAAGTGCCAGGCTTCTGTTCTGTCGGATAACCATTAGTCTGCATGAACTGATCCGTTCCGTACAACCATAACTGACGACTCTGATGTAACGTACGCAACACCGAATAGCAAGCATTCAAAGCACCGTCAAATCCTTTCTTGGTCGGGAAATAGGTTTCGGCCGTTCCTATGCTGGACGGATCTTCATCCAGAAAATCAGAACAACTCGTATAAGAGAGTCCCACCGAAGAAAGCAACAATATCGAAATATATTTTAATTTCATCGTGATTAAAGATTATGTTTGTTTATTAAAATGACAGATTCACACCCAGCGTATAGGTCACACCATTAAGCGGAGTATCCCCACACCCTTTATCCGCCCATTCCGGATCCCAACCATCATATTTGGTAAATACAAACGGGTTGTTCACCTGCAAGTAAGCTCTGAAATTGGATATACCAACTGATTTGGACATCAACGGGCTAAAGTCATACCCCAATGTGATATGCCCTACGCGCCAGAAAGAGCAATCTTTGTAATAGGCCTTGTCTGCGTAGTTATTCGGGGCTCCGGCTGCCGGATACTGGTTGGACGGACGGTTCGGTGTCCAATAGGGGACGTTTGCCACATTGTAGCGGGTACCACCAAAATCGCTGACCAGTTCACTGTGGTAGGCACTCTTCATAAAGACGCCCTGCCGCGTATAGATAAAGAACGAGAGGTCGAAGCCTTTATAGGTAAATGTATTGGTCATACCGCCTGTCCAAGAGGGGAACGGGTTGCCCAGCACCACCTTGTCCTTTTCCGGTGTAATCTTGCCATCGCCATCAATATCCCGGATCTTCACATACCCCGGTTTCGAACCATAGCGCAACGCCTCTTCTTCTTCACCCAATTGCCAAATACCGTCGAAAAGATAGTCGTAAGAAACCTTCACCGGCTTGCCGATAAACAGGGAGTTACCGATATCATCCACTTTGTCGCCATAGAGTTCAAGGATCTCGTTCTTGTTGGCCGAGAAGTTCAAGCTCGTGCTCCAAGAGAAATCATTCGTCTTTATGTTCAGCGAATTGATCGTGACTTCGATACCCTTGTTACGAACCGATCCGACATTCTGCTTCAACGACGTCACCCCTTGGTGGGACGGGATCTTACGAGAAAGTATCAAGTCTTTCGTCGTCTTGTGGTACAACTCGACTGAACCGTTGATCCGTTCGTCCAGGAAGCCCATGTCAATACCGAAATTATACTCGTAGCTCTTTTCCCATCCCAACGCTCGGTTGGACATCTGTGCAGCCGATCCTTTCGCCGCCAAGTCGTCCCAGACATATAAAGTAGAGGAGAGTGTCGCAAAAGAAGAATAGGGATCTACCGCGTTATTGCCGGCGACACCGTAACTCAAACGAAGTTTCAGGTTGGAAAAGAGATTCAAGTTCTTGATGAACTCTTCCTCGCTTGCCCGCCATGCCAAAGCCGCCGAAGGGAAGAAGCCCCACTGGTTGCCCTTTGCCAATTTGGATGAACCGTCCCAACGGCCTGTCAGCGTCAGCAAGTATTTGTCTTTGAATCCGTAATTGATACGAGCCATGTAGGAAAGCATCGCCGCATTGGTATATTTACTTGTCAGGGAAGTAACCTTGGTCGAAGCACCAAAGTTATACCAATATTCATCCTCATAAGTCAAATTTTCCACCGCACCATTATAAGTCTCTTCGAAATTGTTTTCAGCACTGAACAGGCCTGTGAAAGTCAGGCTATGATCTTCTGCTATTTTCGTGTTATAAGTGATAGTGTTTTCCCACAAATACCCCAATCCCCAGAGTGATTCAGAAGAGGCGTCCGAGTCGTTCCCTTTATTGGCCTGGGTCATCTCGCCGACATAGTTACCCGTTCTGCGATAAGAGAAGCGAGGCATGAAGTTGGTCTTGATAGCCAGGCCTTCGATCGGTTTATACTCTACGAACGCATTCCCCCTTACACGGAACTGTTTTCTTTCCCACGTCTGGTTTTCCAAGTCGAAGACTGGATTTGAAAGCAAGGTTTCCCCGTATGTCGGGAAAAAGCGATAGGAGCCATCTTCTTCATACGGATTTCCCCAAGGGCGGAGGCGATAGGAAGTGCTGAGCATTGACTTGGAGCCTTGGTCATATTTGGTATAGGAAGCCAGCATAGAGCCGCCGATCGTCACTTTGTCCCACATCTTTCCGGTGAGTTTCGCGTTCATCGTGTAACGCTCGTAACCTTCGGATTTCATCAACCCGTCTTCCTTCAAGTAGCCCATCGAAAGGAAGTGCGTCTCGTTCTTGTTGCCACCGGCAAGGGAGATGTTGTGGTTGGTCTGGAAACCGTTGTGGGTGATGAAGTCCGTCCAGTCGGTATCGATTCCTTGTTCAAGGTATTGCAACTCGTCGGAGTTGATCTTGGCCTCCTCCGGCACGCCACGGAAGTCCACCCCGTCTTGATAGAACTGGTAGAACTGCTTCGCGTTCATCATTTCGGGCGCACGGGTCTGCTTCTTGAAACCTACGCTCCCGCTATAGGAAAGTTTGTTTTTCTGCTCGCGTCCGTCGCGGGTCGTGACGATGACCACACCACCGGAAGCACGCGAACCGTAGATGGCCGTTGAGGAAGCATCTTTCAGGACATCCACCCGCTCGATGTCTTCGGCAGCCATCTGGTTGAAATAGCCCCAGTCGGCCGGCATCCCGTCAATGATGACCAACGGCTGCACCGTCTTCCCGATCGCGCTCTGCCCACGCAGGATGACGGTCGATTCCCCCCCGGCACGCCCGTTGTTCTGCTGGACGCTCAAACCGGCCACCTGCCCCTTCAAGGCCAATGTCGGGTTGACGGCATTCTGCGTCGTCAATGTCTCATTTCCCAACGACATGACGGCACCCGTCACGTCTTTCTTCTTCTGCACACCGTAGCCGACCACCACGACTTCGTCCAATTTCTGCGTGTCTTCTTCGAGCAAGACGTTGATAGTCGTTTTGCCGTCCACCTTGATCTCCTGGGTGATGAACCCTATGTAGGAAATCTGGAGCGTAGCTCCCTTGGAGACCTCCAAGGTATAACGTCCGTCCATATCGGTGATGACCCCGTTGGTCGTTCCCTTTTCGACGACGTTCACTCCGGCGATCCCACCCAAGGCATCGCTGACCATACCGCTGATTGTCACTTTGCTCTGTTGTTGAGAGAGCGCTACGCCCGGCTGCATTACGGTTTCCGGGATGACTTTTCCGTCCTGCTGTCCCGCTTTCGAAGCGTGGCTTGCCATACCCGGCTGGGCGGCAAAAAGAAACAGCAAGGACACTCCGAGCAAATGACTGTATTTGCCCGGCTCTTTACGTTGAACCCAATTCATACTGTTGTGTTTATAGATTTAATGAAATATTTTTCCTCTTTCGACATCAGTCCGTCACTGATATAGGATCGATCCGTCACTGATCTTGCATCAGTGACGGGCTTATATAATATAAGCCGCCTCAAGTAGAGGCGATTTTTATGGTAATAGAAGAGACGGTCCTCCTTACAATTCTCCGGGACGTTCTTCTTCTCCGCCACCCGGTTCCGGATTTTCCTTGACTCCTTCCGGTAGTTCCATCCAAAAGATGTTGTCGCTGACCATCGAGCGAGACTGGACACGTCCCGAGGAAGTACGACGAGTTTCAGGGATAAAGCGCACGCGGACACCGGTTATCAATGTCGCATCTACTTTATCGGATGTTTCCACCCCATTCTTGGCAGCGTTGGAAGTGTAATAGAACGTACCCACTCCATCGAGTTTAACGGTACGCCCTTGCGCCATGTAGTCGCCCAAGACAGGTCCCAGTTCTTTCAGTACGGCGTAGGTATCGCCTCGGCTAACGGTTGATACTTTGGACAAACGGTCTGCGACCTCGTCTGTCGTGACAGGTTTCCCGACTGTTACGGACTTCGGATACCAAAGCCCGTTCACTTTTTGTTTCACTTTCTTAAAAAAAGCCATATTGGTATGTTTTTAATGGTACTTAATTTTTAGATTTTCATCTGCTACCAAAGTCTATCCTTACACAATCTAAATGATATGCAAACATATTGAATACATTGGTTTTCTCTTTTGACTTATATCACGGATTTCTTATACATTCTTACGATTTCCATCTTTTCCTATTTTCATCGCAACTCCACCTAAATACAACAGACAAAACAGCAGCACGCTCATTCCGGCCGTCAGGCCAAAACCATCGGACAAGACTCCCATCAAAGGTGTCACCAACGCCCCGCCTGCGACTCCCATGATCATCAATGCCGAAATCTCATTGCTCCGCTCCGGACGATACTGCAAGGCACAAGAGAACAAAATCGAGAAGACATTCGCACAAGCCAGCCCCACAACAACGATCATCACAAGCATACTCCACATGCCGGGCAAAACCAACAACAGGATAAACGCCCCTATGGCGACCCACATACTATAGGAAAAGAAACGCCCTGCCGAAAACTTCGCAAGCAGGAAAGCACCCGCAAACGAGCCGGCCGTACGAGCCGCAAAGTATAGGCTGGTCCCTAATCCGGCCTCTGAAAGCGACATGCCTGTACGATCCATCAACAGACGGGGAATCGTCGTGTTCAACCCGACATCGATACCGACAATGAAAAGGATACCGAGAAACAGCAAAAAGATAGGAGTATCCTTCAAGAGAGAAAGCGTCGTGCCGAAGGTCACATGTGCCATCTCGCGCTCCTCCTCTCCCCGGATGGCAGAGAGAAGCCAAATGACCGATAGGAGCGTCGTCACCGCATATACGGCAAAGCTCCATCTCCAGTCTCCGAAGAAAGAAGCAGACACCCCAGCTATGATCGGCCCCAATAAAGAAGAGACGGCTTTGATGAACTGTCCCAAGGTCAGAACGCAGGTCACACGGCCGGGAGCAACCACGTGTGCAACCATCGGATTCAATGACACTTGAAGAATGGTATTGCCGATCCCCAACAACGCAAAAGAAAACAATGCGCAGGGAAAGTTATAAAAGGACAAAGGCAACAACATCGCCAATATCGTCACGGCCAATGCGACTACAACGGTATTACGCCGTCCGACTTTCCCCATCAAGATCCCTGTCGGAATCGAAAACAAGGCAAACCAAAGGAAGACCATCGCCGGAATCAGATTCGCAAGCGTGTCAGAAAGAACGAAGTCCTCCTTTATATAGTTGGTGGCAATACCGACCACATCGACAAACCCCATCACGAAAAAGCCGAAAAGGATGGGGAAGATGGTTTTTAAGTTTTGTTTGTTCATGGCATATAATTTCTTACAATCGATTCAGTGCATATACATAAGCCCCCAACGACACCGACCGGCTGGCTCCCTGCTTGCTGATCATGACCCCGATACGTTTACAAGGATCATAATCGACCTGCCGCCCCGATCCCGGGACAGAGATTTTCACAGCTTCGCCTTTGGCAAACCGGCTGAAGTCTGCCTCATCGTCCAAATTAAAAGCTTTGCTTTGCAAACGGCAAAAACGGCTTCCATCCCGCATACCTATCTCATCGTTCATTTCCTTCAATAATGCCGGCATGAAATATTTGGCAGCTCCAGCCAATCCTCCCCCAATTACAACCAAACCATCAACCAAAGTAACAGCCTGCGCAATAACATCTCCGGCCATTTCCCCCAGTTCTGCAAAAGCACGGCGGGCAGAGTCCCGATCTCCGGGACGGACACCCTCGGCTATATCGAAAATATCTTTCGGGGTCAAAGCAGCAGTGACGCCTGAAAGTTCTTTATAGACATGCTGCACAGCACGGATACTCACACTTTCTTCTGCAATATACTGTGGATGCTTCTTATTCCGGAAGCACCAAATATCCCCTCCGGCAGCATTATCACCTATCAGCAAATTGCCATCAAGCACGACCCCGGCACCAAATCCTGTACCCAATGTAATGCCCAGCAGGTTCTTATACCGCTTGATACTACCTGCCTGTTCCAGACGGTCGTTTATTTCCGGAAGAGAACCAGTTAAAGCTTCACCATAGGCAAAAAGATCACCGTCATTATTGATAAAGACAGGGAGATGGAACTTATCTTCCAAATAAGGCCCCAGCGCCACCCCTCCCCGGAAAGCAGGGAAGTTCGGCAAGTCGCCTATGATACCCGCCGGATAATCGGCCGGTCCCGGGAAAGCGAAGCTAATGGCCACCGGTTCTTCCGCCAACAGACGCTTGATTTGACTGAAACCCTCCGTCAGCGTATTCAAACATCGGTCTATATGTTCCGGTTCAGCCGGTAAGGTCAATGGTTCTACGATTTCCTTTCCCCCGGCAATCGCAGAGAAGACAAAGTTTGTCCCCCCCGCGTCTAACGTCATCACGATACGTTGTTCCTTTTGATAATCCATAGCGTTCAATTATTGTTTAAATCGAATATAAGCCTTAATCGTTCCACATGTTTTACCTTCCGATGCTCCATAAGGCCGAATCGTATAATCACCCACCGAAGCCGGAACGATAAATGTTTCCGCATAATGGACTACAAACGGTTCGAACTTCCCTTCCGGGCTTTCGACAACCAGTTCCTCCCCTTCAACCACATTCAGCACATTGACACTGTTCCCCGTATGGTGCAAGACTTTTCCTGTAAACCAATGGCGGCGTGTTTCAATAAACTCATTTTCATGCAAACCGGTACGTTCTTCCATCCAATCTGTTCCTTCGGCAACCTTCTCTACATGATTGACCAAAGATTGACGAACGAAATCCGTCTGGCGTTCCCACAGGATCACATTCGCCCCATGTCGGATATTGATCGGACGGGGCAGGCCATCCAAGCCCAAGCGTCCCCAATCCCACAATTTGAAGGTAAATATACTGGGTGTCGCACTGATTTCCAAAACCATCGCACCTGCACCCGAACAATGGATCGTCCCGGCTGGAATCAGATAGTGGTCATGCCTCTTGGCCGGCCAACGGTTCACATACTTTTCTGCATCAAAAGGTTCTCCCGTCTGCTGGGATTTCTCCAACGCCGCAATCATCTCGGCCGGATCAACCCCGGTCTTCACACCTAAGAATACGGTTGCCTTTTCATCGGCATCCAGTAGGTAATAACTCTCGTCCTGCGTATAGGCCATGCCAAACGTATCCCGAATGTACTGCGTAGTCGGATGCACCTGTAAACTCAGGTTTCCTCCTCCCATCGTATCCAAGAAGTCAAAACGGATCGGGAAACTATCACCAAAGCGTGCCTCCACAGGTCCTCCCAGGACAGCACGTGTCTGATTAAAAACCAGATTATTGGACGGCATTTCAAACAGATGTCCCGATACATTCAAGTACAAACTATTCTCTTCCGGGACACAATCGAAACACCAACCGAAATTGGCCTGTTCCTTATCCAAGTCGCAGACCTCCTTCATCCACTGCCCTTCCCACGGGGCCGGATCAAAGAAAGGGACGACGCGGAAAGGCTGGTGGGCCGTCTTCTCCAGCCCCGCCTTCCATGTTCCACCATCTATCATTTTAGGCAGTTCCTGAGTATGTGTATCCAACCAATAGTCCACCTTTCCCAACAAACACTTCTTCAGATTGTCACAAACGATCCAATCGATAAAGTATCCTCGTTTATAATGAATAGAAGGAGTCGCATTGCAATCTTTTACCCCCAAGCCGTTTACCTCTTTCCTTCTAAAGCGTTGTTGTATTTCCCAACGTGCCATATCCGCATAAACCAACACATCAGAAGACTGAAGGACTTCGGCTGCCCCATGCCCGCACAAGACAACAAGCCCCTCCGTATTCTCCACTTGCTTACGAAACACCCTAACCTTGTCCACATCTAAAAAATCAGAATAGGAAAAATGGGAACAATACCCAAACAAAGAGTCGTTAGTCATATAAGGAGCCGTCATCTGTTCTATTTCTTCCGGGGACTTAAACAAACATTCGGTATCGACCAGCAGGGTCGGAGACAGTTCTTTCAAATAAGATAAGAGTTCCTGCTTGTACACCCCTTGATAACATTCAACAACTATTATCTTTTGAGATTTATCAACCAAAACCTCCGTGCTTACCTTATCCAAAATTTGGTTCCACCCTATCCATATCTCCCCTTCAATAAAGGTCGATGGTTGTTTATCATAATTACTTTTTCTCATCGTTCTAAATTATTTTTTGCAAAGATATTTTACTTTCTATTTGTTTTTAAGTACATTTGTTTCGATTTTCTTATACAATCTTATGATCTTCTGTTATGATTAAAATGAAAGAAGGATTTAAAGGAGAGCGCTTTGTCTATCTACCCGAAGAGTCATTAAAAGAATATAGTAAAGATCCTCTTATTGGAAATCTTTACATTCGTAAAATAGGTTTCTTTCCCAAGGTTAAGTTCCATTACGTACAAAAAGACAGTGGAGTGGATTATGCCATGCTTATTTATTGTACAGATGGAAGAGGTAAGTATCATATTCACGACAAAACATACCAAGTCGAAAAGAACCAATATATCATTATTCCCCCTCATGTCCCTTATTCATTTGAAGCTGATGTAAACGCCCCATGGACCATCTACTGGATTCATTTCCGAGGTAAATTAGTCAATTCTTTTCTTTCCCCTAATCCATCTCCCCAAATAATCTTATCAGATGAACGTTCGCGACAGCAAGTCCGTATACGTTTGTTTGAAGAAACATATAACAGTTTTGCAATGGGATATATCAAAGAATATTTATCCTATTCCTCCATGTGTTTATATACGTTTTTATCCACATTCATTTTTCAGGAACAATTTCGGCATATAGGAACCCCAACTCACAATGAACTTTCTTTTTCTATGCGGGTTATCTATTACTTACAGGAACATGTGGAAACCAATCTGACCTTACAGGAATTAGCAGAATACTTTAAATATTCCGAATCCCATTTTTCCACCTTGTTCCAGAAAGAAACGGGAACTTCCCCCATCCATTACTTTACACGCCTGAAAATACAGAAAGCCTGCCAGTATATCGAACTTACGGATATGAAACTGAACGAAATCGCGATGCGGCTCGGATTCGAAGAGCAAGCCTATTTTTCCCGTGTCTTTACCAAAGTCATGGGAATATCACCTTCCGCTTACCGAAAAAAAGAAACAGATAAATAAAAAGAAAGCCGGAAAAGGGATATCCCCCTCCGGCTTACCGAGTTGAAATAATCCTATTAAAGATTAAGAATCGAAAAATGCAACACACATCCACTATTCCCGCCCAGATCAATAGTAATCTCATTGCGGTTATCCAATTTGATCTTCTTGATATCGACGACATCCTTTTTCTGCTCGGAAGCCTGATAATAGAGTGTGGCGGTATAGCCCTTCTTGTTTTTCAGAAAATCAAGAGGTAAGGAAATTTGCTTCTTGTCTCCGGCATTCAACATGCTCACATACCAATCGGAACCCGAACGGCGGGCAACCACAGCGTATTTGCCCATCTCGCCCTCCAGAAAGCGGGTTTCGTCCCATACGGTCGGAATAGAATTATAAAAACGGGTGGCGGCATCTGTTTTTATCACAGATTCGACAGAGCCTGCACCCCCGGCCCGTCTCGGTGATTTTTCGGGACGGTCATACCAATAGACAAATTGCCAAGGACTGTAAATAGCGACCAATTTAGCTAATTGGCCAGCACGTCCCCCCATCTTTTCGGTAACCCGTTCGGCGAAATAGCAGTTGGTGTTGTCACCGGCACCGGCAATCATGCGGTTATAAAGCGTGTAGATAGATTGTTGCAAGGAAGGGGATTCCTCATCACCCCGGATGCCCTCTTGTGTCAGCAGGTTCGGATACGTACGTGAATAGCCTGTCGGACGATACTCGTCATGGATATCAACCATCAATTCATATTTGGCTGCTTTGCGCACTGCCTGATGCAACCACGCCGTAGCATACTGGTCACCAACATTCACAAAACCATATTTTACACCTTTGATCCCCCATTTCTTATACAAAGGCAGGATTTCATCTAATTGCTGATGCAGTGCTTTTTTATTCACATAGACCAGTATGCCAACTCCTTTTGAATTGGCATATTCTATTACCTTAGGCAGGTCGAGCGGACCTTTCGAACGGGCCGGATCGACTGTAACGGTAGTCGCATCCGATTTTACGTCTTCTTCCGCCCCATACCAACCGGCATCAAACAGCACATAAGCGATATTATTTTCTGCTGCAAAATCAATACAAGCCATACTGCCAGCCGTTGTCAACGTGACTTCACGAATCACCTGTCCGGGCTTGATCCAGTTAGTATTCGCAATTTGATTCGGTTCGTTCAAATTTAAGACAAAGTAATTGTTTTCGACCAACTTTCCCGGATGACCGGCAACCATCACATAACGCCAGGGAGATCGATAGCCGGCCAGATCCAGATTGACCTTTCCCGACAAAACAGATTGTACCCCGAATCCCGTCTCACTCTTTTCCAACTTCATGCGGGAATAATCGACAAGAGCAGCCTCCCCGATTGCAACAAACCGGTTATCATCGACCCGGATCACCTGAGGACGATCGGCAGCCCCTTTCAATCCACTCAAATTCGTTTCGGAATAAGCACCTTGCGCCATACCGGTCACCCAAGTCTTGCAGTCTTCCTGAAAAAGGAACTGCGTCTTCTCACCGGTGACCGTACGATTCCAGAAATCCAGTTTATCGAATGCATAACGAAACGCCAGTCCTTCATCGTAAAGACGGACACTCAACACCATCTCTTTCCGGTTCTCATCCGATTGAAGCGTTAGCTCAACCTCATTATACCGGTCTGACACGACAGAGCACTCCCCATAGACCGGTTGCCAAGTCTGGTCGACCGATTTCCGTTTCTGGTTCGTCACCGTCCAGTTGCCTTTCAGGATATTCTCATCCAAAGAGAACTGCAAAGTTTTAGCCGTCACCACCTTTTCACCCTTATCAAATAAATCTATTTCTACATTCTTCCCCCCGACTTTGATATCGGCATTCATTTTTTCGGAAGGGCTGACAAGCGGAATTGTAGCTTGCTCACAAACACGCATAGACGGAGTTTTCTTAATAACAAGGCACGCACCACCACCGGGAGCCAGCTTCAATGTCAATTTATCATTGTTTGTCAGTTGTCGGGTCGTAGTCTTCAAGCTTTCGCGATTTGTCAGATAGTGGGCATCATCACCGTCTTCAATGATCTCCACATCATACTTCCCTTTTTCCAGGAAAGAAAGAGGCAATTCAATCGTTCTACCGGATTCATTCGTGGCCGCACCGACCAGATACGCTTCATCCGTTTCCCTCATCATAACGATATACTCCCCGATCTCACCGGCCAGGGTACGGCTCTCTTTCCACGGCATCTTCTGGGCAGACAGGAAGTTCAGCAAAGCCGGATACTTCCGGTAATATTCAGGAATATCCGGTAAAATAGTCACACCTGAAAAAGTTATTAACGTACGGGCGGCCTCCGAAACCAATGTAGAAGGAACCGGCTGGCTCTCATCCACACGTGTCGTATGTCCCTGGCGCAGGTCGAACATCCCGTTGTTCATATCGACCGGGCCGGCAACCATATTGACGAAAACGGTCGTCACAAATGTTTTAGGTTCGAACACATGATGTCCGTCTAATTGAGCATGGCAATATTCGCGTGTCACGGCATTCGGCCATGTACGCATTTGTCCATAAGGATGAACCGGACCGTCATGGAAATCGACTAACAGATGGTTTTGTGCACAAAGCTCGGTAATCTTCTTCGTCCACTGGTTTTTTTCTTCCTGTGTTCCGTTCATAAAACCGTATTTAACTCCGGCTGCTCCCCAATCGCCATACTGTTTCAAGGTCTTTTCTATCGGATATTTCCGGCCTCCGACATCATTCAGATAAAGCCAAATTCCGACACCTTTTTCTTTTCCATACTTCAACAGCCGCTGTACATCCTGCGCTTTTTCCCCTTTAATCGGATCGGAATCCGATTCGAATTCCGGCCCGTACCAATTGGCATCCAACACCAGATATTTAAAGCCCTGTTCAGCAGCAAAATCGACCATCCGTACCCAAGAAGGATAAGACATTCCATATGTGAACCCATCCCACACAGCCCCGTTGATACGCCAGTCCCAGACAGCCAATCCCGGTTTCACCCACGAAAAGTCATAGCGAGGGTCGGGGTCCGGATTCAGCAACTCCAACAAATGGGAATCGGTCAACGCGCCGGGCGTCGTCCCATACAAAACGACACGCCAAGCTGAAGTATATCCCGGTGACAAACCGGCCGGCTTAGAAGCGACCGAAAAGAGCGATTCGCCCCCTTTGGATTGTAAGACAAGAGGTGCTCCTGTTTCCAGACAAGCTTCATGGATCGCCATATAATGTTTATCGCCCGCCTTCACTGTCATGACCGGTAGACGGGTTCCATCTGTTTCCGTCAACTTTTCAGGTCCTAAATTGTGGTTCTCTCCATTATAGAACCATGCCGTATAATCTCCGGCAAAGTTATAAGCCGTCAGTTCGGACTGCACATTTACGCACTTTCCTTCACCTTCCGGTATTTTATAACAGAATGCAAAGCCGTCATTATACCCCCGGACCACCAACTGCATCCGCTCGGGTTGCCCGGCCGGATTCAGCAAATCGATCACCAATTCATTGAAATGGTCTTCGACCACAGCCCGCTTTCCCCAAAGCGGTTTCCATTCATCCCTGACTTTCCGATCAGAGACTTTCTCTATTTTCCAACCGGAAGAAGGAACCGTCTCTTGCGATTCCAGCTTGAATCCCAACGGGGATTCTTTAATCAAAACTTCTCTATTGGCTGTAAAAGTGTATGTCAGCAAACCGTCGTTATGCTGCTGAATAGCCATCACCAACTTTTTATCAGGAGAGAAAACCTGATAAAGCTTGGGAAGATATTGAGCCCAAACGCTGTTCCCCCCCAGCCATACGAACAGCAGCAAAACAAATGTTACAAATCTTGTATTCATAATATGTTTTTGTAGGTATTAATATTAGATTCTTCCATTCTACTTTCATGGTCCTCGAACTGTAGATCATCATCTATCGGGCAAATATAAGAACAAAAAGAAGGTTTCCATCACAGAGACCTTCTTTTTCTTAAACAAATGTGTCTAACCTAAATATGTTATAGTGTTATTGGTGTGCCGTTATAGAAGTCCAGGATTTTGGTGCGGAAGATGAAGTCATACTTGGCTTGAGCCTGTTCGGACAGGCTTTGGGCATACTTCGTCTTGGCTTCGCTGTATTCGAAGACTGTGCTCTTGCCGGCGGCATAACGGTCTTCGGCATAAGAGAAAGCTTCTTTGCTGGCGAGGACCGATTTGTCGGATGCGGTGTATTTATCCTGGGCGGCGGTCGCATTATAATAGGCTTGCTGGATTTCCTTATACAACACTTTCTTCGTATTCTCCATCATCAACTCCCGGTTCCGGATGCCGATACGGGCGGAACGGACATTGTTGCGGACCTGGAAACGGTTGAACAGCGGGATGCTCAAGCTGAACCCGATCGTTTTACGCCCGTTATTCTTCAGCTGATCACTGAAGGCGAGGTTCGTATAGTCGCCATCGCCGGAATAATGGTAGTAACCGTTGCTGTAGCTGGCGCCGAAATTCAGTTTCGGATAGTAGCCGGCCTGAGCCACTTTCAGCATCTTCTTCTGGCTTTCCAAGAGATATTCCTGTTCCTTGATCTGCGGTTTGAAAGCAACGGCATGATCATAGACATTGTCAGGCGGGAGGATGCTGCTCATATATTGTTCGACGGCATCTTCAACCTCAGGGACTACGATGTCGAAGTTTTCACCGTCGCGCTCCAGTTCGAGGCTTTGCGTCAGATCGAGCAATGCCAGTTTCACATTGTTGCGCGCTTCGGTCAACGACACTTCGTCCTTGGCCAGCTGCGCTTTCATATCGTATAGCTGGGAAAGGGGGACTTTCCCGTTCTTTACCAACGCTTCGGTCTTCACGACCTGCTCGTTGCTCAGTGCGACCTGCAACTCGGCTATCTTCTGGACTTCCTTATTATACAGGACCTGCACATAGAAGGAAGCGACCTGTATAGACAAGTCTTCCTTCGCCTTGTTCAACGTCTCGACAGCCGCTTTCAGATCCAGCTTGCGGGCGGCGATATCGTTCGGGATGCGCAAACCGTCGAACACCGGCATGCTCAAAGAGACGGAGGCCGAGGTATTGGCCGAGTTCTGATCCACAATCACACCCGATTTGGAGGGAGAACGGCCGAAGTCGAAGTTCTGCCCGACATTGGCATTCAGATCGGGCAACCAACTGAACTTGCTGGTGTTCAATTCCACTTTCCGGCTTTCCTGGTCCTGTTCTTTCTGCTTCAGATCGATATTATGCTCGATCGCGTAACGGATGCATTCTTCCAAAGACCATTGTTTGGCGGATTCCTGCCCCCAGGCAAAAGTGCCGGAAAGGAACAAAGTCGTAGCTATTATTAATTGGCTTCTCATCATTTTATCGTTTACAATTATTTCTTATTCGGATCGGCAATCGCCCCGCGTATCTTTTCGTTTTCGGCAAGACCTTCCTTTATCTCGATCTTGATGCCATCGGACAAACCGACCTTAACGGCCCGCTTTTCAAACTGTTGTTCCGGCTTTTCCGCTTTTACCACCTGCACGAAAGTAGAGTCGCCGCTAAACTCGACGCAACTTTCGGGTACGGCCAAGACATTCTCCGCACGCTTCAACACGATCTCGGCATTGGCACTGTAGCCGGCACGGATAAAAGCATCGCCGGGCATATGCACGGCAGCCTTCACTTCAAACAGCACGGCTCCGTTTTCTTCCACTCCCTTAGGAGCCACATATTCCAGTTCGGCATCGAACGTGCGGCTTTCCATTGCGCCGACCGTCAGTTTGATCGGCATCCCTTCGTGGATGCGGCCGACTTCCGTCTCGTCTACTTTCCCCTTAAAGATCATATTGTTCATATCGGCAACGGTCGCAATCGTCGTACCGTCATTGAACGTGTTCGACTGGATCACCGAGTTGCCGACCTTGATAGGCACATCCAAGATCATGCCGGTGATGGTGGAACGGACCTGTGTCGTACTGGAAGCGGCAGACCGTTTGGAGATCCCCTCGCGGATGATCTCAAGAGCGTCCTGGGCGTTCTCGGCCTCTTCCTGCGCCTTCTTATAGTTGGCAAGAGAAGTCTCGTAATCTTCTTTGGAGATAACGCCCTGCTTATGCAACTCTTCATCCCGCTTGAAGGTAGCGCTGATCTGTTCGAGGCTGATCTTCGCCACCCGCACACGCGATTCGGCGCTGTTCAACTGGACCATTTCAGGGATCACCTTGATACGGGCAATAATCTCCCCTTCTTTCACCATCTGTCCGGCTTCTTTCATCAGTTCGGAGATAATACCCGACATCTGCGGTTTGATAAGGACTTCATCACGAGGTTCGACCTTTCCGGTCGCCACGGTCTTCGTCTCAATCGTGTCACGTGCAGGAGTAACCAACTCATAGACGGTAATGACGGGTTGCGCTTTCTTCCACAAGAAATAGAAAGTGCCGACAACAGCAGCTCCCACTAATACCAAAAAGATGATCCGCAGGGCTTTTTTTACGATACGATTCTTCATAACTATATTCTTTTTTAATTGACAATGGAAATATTTATGATTTACTCTTCCCTAATAGCATCAATAGCCTTGATCTGCATAGCACGCCAGGCAGGGATCAACCCGGCGAGGAGGCCGCTGAACAGTAGGATTACGGTAGCCGCCACCGCTGTTCCGATATGGATTTCGGGATTGGAGAAATAGGTCTCGTTAGACGCCTCTCCGCCGCCGCTTGCCATCGCATTGTTCACCACATCGAGCAGGAACACACCGACGCTAAGCCCGATCAGCCCGGCAAGGGATGTCAGCAGCAAGCTCTCGCTCATGATCTGCGATATAATATCGAAAGGCTTCGCTCCGATCGCACGGCGCACCCCGATCTCGCGCGTCCGCTCCCGGACCGTCACCATCATAATATTGCTCACCCCGATGATACCGGCCAGCAACGTGCCGATACCGACCAGCCAGACCAGAATATTAATGCCGGTAAACAGCATATCGAATGTTTCAAACTGCTTAGCTATCGTAAAACTGCTGATGGCATGTTCATCTGTCGGGGAAATCTCGTTCTGCGAACGCAGGACCGTCTTTATGTCTTCCACCATCTTATCACAGGAGTAACCGCCATCGGCCGTCGCACACAGGAACCAGAATTTATCTCCCTGGTTGGAAGCCTGCTGGAGCGTCTTGAACGGGATCATCACGCTCTCCTCCGTACGCCCGCCGATCTGGACACGGGGCTTCGGCTTGATCACACCCACTACCTGGTAATAGATGCCGTTCACCCGTATGTACTGCCCGATAGGATCTTCATCCGGAGTGAAAAGGACTTCTCGCACGATATTACCGATCAGGCATACCTTACGCTTCTCGATCATGTCGATTTCGTTCAACAGACGTCCTGCCAGGATATGCTGCGTTTCGATATTGAAGTATTCGGAATAGACGCCACGCACGTTGTATGTCCCCGCCTTCTGGCCTCTCACCACATTGTTCTGTCCGCCCCATTGCATAATCATCGGCGAAAGATAGCGCACCCCTTTCACACGCTGATGGATCGTCTCCAAGTCGCGGTTGCGCATCTGCCAGTAACGTCCTTTCTTATACCCTTTGTAAGGTTCGCCGGTCCGTTCGGAAAAGAAGAATGCAGAGTTCGTCGAAAAACCGTCGACGTTCTTCAACACGCCGTTCTTCAAACCGTTGCCGGAGCCCAACAGGATCACGAGCATCAGGATGCCCCAGAACACTCCGAAGCCGGTCAGCAGGCTACGGGTTTTATTACGGGTGATCGTCACCCATATTTCCACCCAGCGATCTATATCAAACATTTTACTTTGATTTATGATTTATAATTTATGATTTATGATTCCCGATCCATGATTTAACTTTATACCGCTTGACGCCATAAATCATAAATCTAAAATCATAAATCTTTTCATTCATTACGCATAGCTTCAATCGCCGTGATCTTGACCGCCTTGCGGGCAGGGAAATAGCCGGCCAGCACGCCTGCCCCGATGATCAGGGCCGTAGCAGACAGCGCCACATTGAGGTTCACCGTCGGGTTCAGGAAGATGCTCATGTCATCCCGTGAAAGATCCTTTCCGGCATTCATCATCTCCATGACCGAATTGATCCCTTCCGTCAACCCGATTCCTAAGATCATGCCCAAATAACCGAATACCGCCGTGATCAGGATGGACTCGACAATAATCAGTTTCAGGATGGAAAACGGAGTCGCCCCTATCGCCTTCCGGATGCCGAACTCCCTCGTCCGTTCCCGTACCGTTATCAGCATGATGTTGCTCACGCCTACAATGCCGGCGGTCAGTGTCCCGATACCGATCACCCAGATAAAGAGAGCGATGCCGTTCAACATCCCGTTCAGCATCATAAAGTTTTCGAGCGTGCTCCACATTCCGATCGCCCGGCGGTCTTCGGGGTCGAACTTATGCCGTGCTCCCATCTGCTCGCGGAAACGTTTCTCGAAAGCGTCAAATTCTTCTTGTGTGGAAACGCCTTTCACCGTAAAGACGATCTCATCCAACCCGTAGCCGGCATTATACAAGGTCTGCGCCGTGCTGAAAGGGATATAGGCCGGCGCGTTGTTGTCGTTGTTTTCCGTCTTATAGACGCCAATCACCTGGTAGGCGACACTTCCGGCATTCACATATTTGCCCAGCGGATCTGCGCCCTTGAAAAGCACATCTTTCATACGGGGGCTCAGGACGATCACTTTCCTTTTTTCCTTTACATCTATATCATTGATAAAGCGGCCGTTCCCAGCCGTCATTTCAATATTGTCGATCACCGCCTTCGACGGATGCACGCCGTTTAAGGAATAGGCGTTATATTCGTCTCCGTAGGAAAGCGTATCGCTCCGGCTGATACTCGCCGTGATCAAGTCTACTTCAGGGTTTTCACGCGGGATGGCGACCAGGTCTTCATCCTTGTATTCGATCCTGCGGTTCATCTGCATGCCCTTGTACGGCTTGCTCGTGTAGCGCGGCCATGTCTCCACCCGGTTCAAGCTGAAATTGCTGAAGTTCGACATGATCCCGTTCTTCAACCCGTTGCCTGCCCCCAAGAGGACAATCAACATGAAGATCCCCCATGCCACGGAGAAGCCGGTCAGGAAGGTACGGAGTTTATTCTTCTGGATCGTACTCCATATTTCTCGGAAATTATCAAAGTCAAACATGTCCCAACCCTTTTTCTATTGTTTCTATCAGACCGTCTTTGACACGTACGATCCGGTCAGTCGCATCGGCCACCGATTGTTCGTGCGTCACGATCACCATCGTCAACCCTTCGAGGTTCACTCTCCGGAGCAGCTCCATCACCTCGACCGTCGTCTTGCTGTCCAACGCTCCGGTCGGCTCGTCCGCCAGGATCACCTGAGGTTTGGCAATCAGGGCGCGTGCAATGGCGACACGCTGTTTCTGTCCGCCGGACATTTCGTTCGGCATATGTTCCGCCCAGTCCTTCAGTCCGACCATATCCAGATATTCCAACGCCATAGCATTCCTCTTCTTGCGGCTTACCCCCTGGTAGTACAGGGGCAACGCTACATTTTCCATCGCATTTTTGAATGAAATCAGATTGAAGGACTGGAAGATGAAACCGATCATCCGGTTGCGTAATTCGGCCGCGCGGGTTTCGCTCAGATTGCGGATCAACTGTCCGTTCAAGGTATAGGTTCCCGTATCGTATGTATCCAGTATCCCCAAGATATTCAGCAAGGTGGATTTTCCCGATCCCGACGCGCCCATAATAGACACCATCTCTCCCTTCTCTATATCCAAGTCTATACCTTTCAATACATGCAGCGGCGCACCGTTGAAATACGTTTTGTTAATTCCTTCCAGATGAATCATCATATTTGTTGTTGCTTTTTCTATTAGACGAACATTTTGCAAAATTGTTACACAAATAGGAAAATATTTTGTTATTAACTGCCACAAATATATATCTTACCAAGATACCTTGTATCACAAGGTACTAATATTTAACCTATGTTAACCGCATAAGGATTCATATTCCTTCGCAAAGGGTTATATTTACATCAGCATCTAACTTCCGATGCTTCCGCATCCGTCCTACATTTTACCTGCATCCATTTTGTTTTCGACGTCGTCGTGTATATTCTCGACGATGTCGAATATATATACGGCAACGTCGAGAATATACACGACGACGTCGAAAACAAATTACACTTACATCAAATTGGAAATACATCCACATCAAATTAAAAATACATCCCTATGCTCTTCTTGTTAATTGCCGATATTACCCTACCTTTGTGCCTTATAAGAAAAAACAACATTACATCAATTTAATATGGTAACAATAGGAACACCGAAATCGGCTACCGCAACGAAAGTCTTGCTTTGCGGTTCCGGTGAATTAGGCAAAGAGTTTGTAATCGAGTTACAGCGTTATGGAGTGGAAGTGATTGCATTGGACAAATATGCAGACGCCCCGGCCATGCAGGTCGCTCACCGTTCATATGTAGTATCGATGTTGGACGGAGATGCTTTGCGTGAGATTGTAGAAAAAGAAAAACCTGATTATATCGTTCCCGAAGTGGAAGCTATCGCGACACAGACGTTGATGGAACTGGAAAAAGAAGGATTCCACGTGATCCCGACTGCCCGTGCCACCTGGTTGACCATGAACCGCGAGGGTATCCGCCGCCTGGCAGCCGAGGAATTAGGCTTGCCGACCTCTCCTTACCGCTTTGCCGCGACGGAAGAAGAGTTTATCGAGGCTGTCAAAGTGATCGGAATGCCCTGTGTCGTCAAGCCGATCATGAGTTCGAGCGGACACGGACAGAGCGTGATCCGCAAAGAGGAAGACATCGACCGCTCCTGGCATTACGCGCAGGAAGGCGGACGTGCCGGCGCCGGAAAGGTGATCGTGGAGGGCTTTGTCGATTTCGATTACGAAATCACCCAGCTGACGGTTCGCCATATCGGGGGTACTTCATTCCTGGAACCGGTCGGGCACATACAGGTCGACGGCGACTATCGCGAGTCCTGGCAGCCACAGGCGATGAGCCCTGTTGCCAAAGAAAAGGCACGCGAGATCGCAGGCAAGATCACAGAGGCGCTTGGTGGCCGCGGTATTTTCGGGGTAGAATTGTTTGTGAAGGGCGAAGAGGTTATTTTCAGCGAAGTCTCTCCCCGTCCGCATGACACGGGAATGGTCACGATGATCACGCAAGACCTTTCGCAATTCGCCTTGCATGCCCGTGCCGTATTGGGCTTGCCGATCCCGGATATTGCTTTCCACGGTGCAGGCGCTTCGCGTGCCGTTGTGGTCGAAGGGGACAGCAACCAGCTTTCGTTAGGCAACTTAGATAAGGTACTGGAACAACCGGACACACAAATGCGTTTCTTTGGCAAGCCGGAGGTTCACGGACATCGCCGTATGGCTGTGCTGCTGGCCCGCGGACTGGATGTGGCCGATGCACGCCGGAAGACCGGAGTGATGATGGAAAGGTTGGAGATAAAGTTGTAATATTCAAAAAAGCCGCTTGTCTTAATCATGGACAAACGGCTTTCTTTTGATTTCTCAGATTCTACAATGTCGCAATCGTTTCAGCGTTCAGGCCCGTAACTGAGGTAATGGTAGCAAAGTCTATTCCTTGCATTTTCATCTTGGCTGCCACCAAATATATGCCTTTCTCCATGCCTTTCTCCATACCTTTCTCCATTCCTTTTTCCATTCCTTTCTCCATACCTTTTTGCATTCCTTTCTCCAATCCTTTTTGCATTCCCTTTTGCATTCCCTTTTGCATACCTTCCTTTATACCCTTTTCCATACCTTCTTTTATACCCTTTTCAACACCTTCCATATATCCTTTCTCAATAGCATAATCCAATACACCCTGATTATCTCGATATATTTTGAGGCTTTCCTCGTATTCCATGCGTTCTTTCTTGTTCATGTTGACTATCTTTGCCAACCTTTCCAATTTTTCAAACAGCTGTTTCTGACCTTTGAACGGTAATGTTTCCAACTTTTCCATATACTTTAGTGTATAAAGCCAATAATCTAAACTCGTTTTACATTCAGCCTCTTCCTTATTGAAGAAGGGCATCTCCAAATAGATCTGGCGCATCGTGTCGCTCATCTGTTTTCCGGTTTCACGATCCGCCAATACAATATCGGTACGCACTTTATCCGTCTTCCCGGATTTAAAATTCAAAAGAAAAATACCATACACCGGATAAAGTTCAAACTTCCAATCATTTCCACGCCGGTCCTGATCGCTGATAATACGACAAAGATAATATAAACCTCGTTCATAAAAATAAGTTTGAGGAGCATTTTGTACTTCGACGATGAAAATACGACCTTCTTTGTCCTTGCATTTCAGGTCAAAAACCGCCGCACGGCTATCCGTACTTTCCGCCGGCATTTCCACATTCAAAAAAGATAATTCCGTGATTACCCGTTCACCTTCGAACAGGCCGTTCAACAGGTCGATAAGAAGTTCCTTACTGTCTTCTTGTCCGAAAAGATGCTTAAAGCCTCTATCTACAAAAGGATTGATAAATGTTGCCATAGTTATATGGTTTTAGGTTGTTGTCATTCAATAAGCGAATGATGCCTCAAAAATCGGATTTTTATTTTGAAAAAACAAATATTCTTACCAATTTTACCTTTGCACAACAAGAATGCAACTTTCCGTGTTTTGTTTATAAAAAGAAAGGAAAAATAGGAATGAGACTTACTTATATCTATCATAGCGGTTTTGCTATCGAGGCAGACGGATTTGCCATTTTGATCGATTATTACAAAGACACAGGGAAATCACCGGAAAAGGGCTTTGTACATGAGGAATTGTTGAATCGCGCGGGTACATTATATATATTAGCATCCCATTTCCATCCCGATCATTTCAACCCGGAAGTATTGAGATGGAAAAATTATAAGAAAGATATCGTTTACATATTTTCGAAAGATATCCTTAAACGGGGACGAGCCGGAAAAGAAGATGCGATCTATCTCAAAAAAGGAGATACCTATGAGGATCACAACCTGCGGATCGAGGCATTCGGATCGACAGACTCCGGTATATCCTTCCTGATTGATGCCGGAGGGAAACGGCTTTTCCATGCCGGCGACCTGAATAACTGGCATTGGAAAGACGAATCGACTCCCGAAGAAGTAGCGGAAGCGGAAAAGAATTATCTGAAAGAGTTAGATGACCTGGTGAAAGTGGCCGACAAGCTGGATGTCGCCATGTTTCCGGTCGATCCGCGCATCGGGACCGACTTCATGCGCGGTGCACAACAGTTTGTAGATCGCATCAAAACCAATATCTTTGTCCCGATGCATTTCTGGGAACGTCCGGCGGAAGTAGTTGCTTTCGGGCCTTATGCAGAATCGCACGGTTGCCGGTACGTGCTGATTTCCGTTCCGGGGGAAGGGACAGACATTTGAGGATTGAAAATTAAGAATTGAAAATTGAAAAATAGAGAGAGTATGGAGATAAAGAGTAGATTTGATCATTTTAATATTAATGTCCTGGATCTGGACAGAAGTATTGCGTTTTATGGAAAAGCGCTTGGTTTGAAAGAACATCACCGCAAGGAAGCGGCAGACGGTTCCTTTATTTTGGTCTACCTGACGGACAATGAGACAGGCTTTCTATTGGAACTGACCTGGCTTCGCGACCGGAAAGAAGCGTACGAATTGGGAGACAATGAAAGCCATCTCTGTTTCCGTGTAGCCGGTAATTATGACGAGATACGCGAATACCACCGTGAACTCGGATATATCTGTTTCGAAAATAACGAGATGGGATTGTATTTCATCAACGACCCGGACGATTACTGGATTGAAATTTTACCTGCTAAATAACATATAAGGTAACATATTCACGCCTATTTCGGTTTTTTTTGAATAAAATCATTGCGCCTTACCAGATTCCTCTTATATTTGCTTTCCAGAAAAAGCATTATTAATCTAAAATATAAAATCATGGAGAAGCCTTATGTAGTAGGTATCGATATAGGTGGTACCAATACTGTTTTTGGCGTAGTAGATGCAAGAGGAACAATCTTGTACAGTAGTTCAATTAAAACCGGAAAGTATACTGACATCGACGATTATGTCAGCGAACTTGCTAATGGCTTGAAATTAGTGATCGACCAGGCTGGTGGCGTGGACAAAATAAAAGGTATTGGCGTAGGAGCTCCGAACGGTAACTTCTTTAACGGTTGTATTGAATTTGCACCGAACCTTCCCTGGAAAGGTAAAATTCCTTTGGCCCAATTGATCAGCGAAAAATTGGGTGGTGTGCCAGTAGCATTGACAAACGATGCGAATGCGGCTGCTATCGGTGAAATGACGTATGGCGCTGCCCGCGGTATGAAAGACTTTATCGTGATCACACTGGGAACCGGTGTCGGTAGCGGTATCGTAATCGGTGGTAACTTAGTTTACGGACATGACGGATTTGCAGGCGAGTTGGGTCACGTGATCATGCGCCGTAACAACGGACGTCCTTGCGGTTGCGGTCGTCAGGGTTGTCTGGAAGCGTATGCTTCGGCTACAGGTGTTGCCCGTACCGCACGCGAGTTTCTGGAAATCCGTAAGGATGACAGCCTGCTTCGCGAATTGGATCCGGACGAAATCACATCAAAAGATGTGTATGACGCAGCGATGAAGAACGACAAGTTGGCTTTGGAGATCTTCGAGTTCACAGGTAATATCTTAGGTGAAGCCTTCGCTGATTTCGTTGCTTTCTCAAGTCCTGAAGCGATCATCCTGTTCGGCGGTCTGACCAAATCCGGCGATCTGATCATGAACCCGATCAAACGTTCAATGGAAAAGAACATGCTGAAAGTGTTCGAAGGCAAGACTAAATTATTATTCTCTCAATTGAAAGAAAGCGATGCTGCCGTATTAGGCGCAAGCGCACTGGGTTGGGAAGTAAAATAAATTTCAGTTGAAAGTTGAAAGTTAAAAGTTGAAAGTTGCGACAAGCCATATTTTCAACTCTCCACTTTCAACTTTCAACTTTCAACTTTTAACTCTTATGCATCCTTTACATCAATTTGAATATTGCCCGAAATGCGGAGCCAGGGCATTTGTGGAACGCAACGAGAAAGCCAAACACTGTACGGCCTGCGGGTTCGTCTATTATTTCAATCCTTCCTCGGCCGTTGCCTGCTTTATCCGTAACCCCAAAGGAGAATTGCTGCTGGTACGCCGGGCCAAAGAACCTGCCAAAGGGACGCTCGATCTGCCGGGTGGCTTTGTCGATATGCATGAATCGGCAGAAGAAGCAGCCCACCGGGAAGTGAAGGAAGAAACAGGCCTCGACATCACCGGTTGCCGCTACCTTTTTTCCATACCCAACCTCTATCCCTATTGCGGCTTCGAAGTGCATACGGTCGATATGTTTTTCGAATGCCTCACCGATTCCTTCGACGGAGCAAAGGCTGAAGACGATGCTGCCGAGATCATTATCCTGCCCGCCAACCGGTTGAATCCGGACGATTTCGGATTGCAATCTATCAAAAAAGCAGTAGACCGCTATATAAAGTAATATATTTCTTATATTTGCAACTTAGAACCAACATATACCGTTATATTTATATATATCTGTATTATAAAAGCTAAGGAGTGATGAAAAGAATACTTATTCCACTGTGCATAGTGGTGGGGAGTCATGTTGCATACGGGCAACGGTCGTACCAGTTTGATGCACCGGATCGCCTATTTGTAGAAGGAAAAGAGTTGTTTAGTTTAAAAAATTATGCTGGTTGCATCGACAAGTTGGAAGCCTACAAGCAGCATTCCAGCGATGCCGACCTGATCCAGGAGGCAGACTATATGCTGGTCTATGCCGCTTATGAACAGGGGCGTCCCAATGCAGACGAGTTGCTAAAGGACTACCTGGAAGAATACCCGGCTTCCCGCCATAGTGACGAAGTCGACTACATGATCGGTTCCGTGCATTTCGAACGCGGAGAATATGAAAAAGCAATCTTCTGGTTCAACGAGGCCGATATCGACGTGTTGAGCCCCGAACAACAGGAGGCTTATTCTTTCCGCCTGGCTTATTCGCTGTTGCAGACAGGCGAGATGGAAAAGGCTCGCGGCTACTTCGCCCGGATCGAACAGATCGGAAACAAATACAAGGAGGCTTCGACCTATTATGTCGCCTACATCGACTACGCGATGGGGAATTACAACAATGCCCTGATCGAGTTTTCGCGTCTGAAAGAGAGCCCCAAATACCGGGAGCAGTCACAATACTACATCGCACAGATTTATTTTATCCAGAGCAAATACGAAAAGGTGGTGAAAGAAGGTGAAGAACTTCTCTCCCTCTACCCCGATAGCAAAAACAACAGCGAGATGTACCGGATTGTCGGTGATTCATATTACCACTTAGGCGACCAGGGAAAAGCGATCCAAATGTTGAGTAAGTATGTTTCTTCCACGGAAAACCCGCTCCGCAGCGATTTATACATTTTAGGTATATGCTACTTCAATAAAGGGAATTACAGCAGTGCAGTCAACGCCTTGAGCCGGACCATACGCCAGAACGACGAGCTGACACAGAACGCTTATCTCTATCTCGGACAGTCTTACCTGAAGTTAGGCGACAAAAATAATGCCCGCATGGCATTCGAGGCAGCCGCCACCTCTTCATTCGACAAACAGATAAAAGAGGTAGCCATGTACAACTACGCATTGCTGATCCACGAAACGGCCTTTACGGGATTCGGCGAATCGGTGACGATCTTCGAAGACTTCCTGAACGATTTCCCGAATTCGCAATATGCGGATAAGGTGAACGACTACTTAGTCGAGGTCTACCTGACCACCAAAAACTACGAAGCCGCCCTGAAATCGATCAACAAGATCAAACATCCGAGCACCAAGATACTGGAAGCCAAACAAGACATCCTCTTCCAACTCGGCACACAGGCTTTTGCCAATGTCAAACTGGACGAAGCCGTCAGTTTGTTCAGCCAGGCAATCCAGCTCGGTTCCTACAATATGGAAGCCCGCAACGACGCCTATTTCTGGCGCGGCGAATCCTACTACCGCATGGGCGAATACGAAAATGCGATATCGGACTATCGCACATACCTGAACAATACGCGCCAGCGCAATACCGACATGTACGCTCTGGCTTATTATAACTTAGGTTACAGCTACTTCAAACTGAGGGATTACAGCGCGGCCCTGAACCGCTTCCGCCAGTATGTCGACCTGGAGAGCAACCAGCAGGCGGCATCCCTGGCAGACGCTTACAACCGTATCGGCGACTGCCTGTATCAGAACCGCCAGTTCAGCTTAGCCGAAGAAAACTATTCACGTGCAGCCCAGTTGTCTCCTTCCGCAGGCGATTACTCGATCTACCAGAAGGGATTTCTGCTGGGATTGCAGAAAGACTATAGAGGCAAGATCAGCGCAATGGACCGCCTGATCAGCGAATATCCGGAATCACAATACGTAGACGACGCGCTGTTCGAGAAAGGACGCTCCTATGTATTGCTGGAAAACAGCTCTTCCGCCGCACAGGCATTTGAAAAGCTGATCCGCGAATTTCCGCAGAGCAGCTTAGCACGTAAGGCTGGCATCCAGCTCGGTTTGCTCTACTACAATGACAACCAGCCGGAAAAGGCGCTCGCCGCCTACAAGCAGGTGATCAGCAATTATCCGGGTAGCGAAGAGGCAAAAGTCGCTTTGCAGGATTTGAAATCCGTTTATATCGACCTCAACGATATCAATGCTTATGCCAACTATGTGAACTCCATAGGCGGCAATATCCGTCTGGAAGTGGGCGAACAAGATTCGTTGACCTATATCGCCGCCGAAAAGCTCTTCATGCGCGGTGATAACGACGGCGCGCGCCGAAGCTTAGTCAACTACCTGCAAACATTCCCCGAAGGAGCGTTCAGTTCGAATGCAAACTTTTACTTGGGAAGCATCGCTTTCGCAAAGAAAGAATTCGACGAGGCGATCCAGCGTTTCAAATCGGTTATTGCAAGCAATGACACCAAGTTCCTCGAAGAATCGGTTGCCCGCACGGCTGAAATCGAATATCTCAACAAAGATTACCCGGCAGCCTTGGAAAGCTTCAAACGCTTGCAGATAGTAGCCGAAAACCCGGAGAACAAACAGGCCGCCCGCTTAGGTATCATGCGCTGCGCTTTGCAGACCGGACAGCAGAAAGACGCACTCCTGGCGGCAGACGAGTTGCTGAAAGAGCCGAAACTCTCCCCCGAACTGGAAGCCGAAGCCCGTTATGTACGTGCGAAAGCCTATATCGACCAGAAACAGGCGAACAAGGCGCTTGCCGACCTGAAAGAACTGAGCAAAGACACCCGCACGGTACACGGTGCGGAAGCCAAATATCTGTTGGCCCAACTGTATTACGACACCAACGACGACAAGAATGCCGAAAAGGTGTTGATGAACTTCATCGAAAACGGTACGCCTCACCAATACTGGCTGGCTCGCGGATTTATCCTGCTTGCCGACGTTTATATCCGCCAGGGTGACGATTTCCAGGCTCGTCAATACCTTACCAGCCTGCAGAACAATTATAAAGGGGATGACGATATCGCCGGTATGATAGAAAATAGATTGGGTAAACTTAAGAACTAAGAAGAAGTGATGAAGACAATATATAACATCAAAGCATTGTGTGTGATAGCCCTGTTAGGCAGCGTCGCAACCGTCAGCGCACAGGAAGACAAAACGAAAGAAAAAGACCTGAACCGGGAAATGACGCTCGAACGCGAATATGACCCGACTGTACAGGATGCCAGCAAGGTGAACACCCTACCGGTCATTAAAGAGCCGGTTGTCAAGAAGATGCCGATCGACTACGCAACTTTCACCGTCCCGACTGATCCGGAAAAGGAAATCAGCCTCCTGCCCTCAGGCAATATCATGACGGATATCCAGTATAATAAACGTCGCGGCTATTTCAACTTCGGCGGCGGCACGTACCTGAACCTGAACGGCGACTTGGGCTATCATATCCTGAGCACGGACAAGGATAAGCTGAATATCTGGTTCTCCCATCGCTCGACGAACGGGAAGGTGAAGTACATCGATAAGGATGAAAAGGTGAAAGCCAAGCTAAACGACAACTTGGGAGAGCTGAACTTCAAGCATGCCTTTGAAAAGGTATCCTTGGACATGGGGGTTAAATATGGTTACTCGGCGTTCAACTACTACGGGCTGCCACTTTTCTTGAGCACCGATCTTCCGACAGACGACAGAATGCGCTATCCCGACCTCGAGACCAACCAGGTGAACCAGACCATCCAGGCCAACATCGGCGTGGAGTCGAAAGAGGACGCCCGCGTCGGTTACCTGCTTGACTTGGGCTACACCAACTTCTCCCATAAATACGCTTTAAGCAAGAATCAGGACGGGCCGACGGAGCATACGTTCGACGTCAAGTTCGACCTGAACGCCCGCTTCGGAGGTGAACAGCGCATCGGGTTAGGGGGAAACGTGGAATACTTCAATTACAGCCTGCCCACAACGATCGGACAGGAAGATCTGGAATTTGAAAACCATGCCGAAGCCACTCTCTCGCCTTACTACAAGGTGTCGGGAGACAACTGGAACTTGAAACTTGGTGCCAACATCATGTTCGTGACCGGCGACAACAGCAAATTCATGGCTTCCCCGAACATTACGGCCGACGTGGAAGTGGCCGACAAGACACAGCTCTACCTCGTTGCCGGTGGCAAGCTCTACTCGAACAGCATGTATGGCATTTCGCAAATTAACCGCTACATCGATCCAACGAAAGAGTTGCTCCCTTCCCGCAACTACCTGGACGGGACGGTCGGCATCAGAAGCGGCGTTGCCCCGGGTTTCTGGTTCGATGTGTTCGGAGGGTATAAGATCACGAGCGACGAGGTCTTCTTCGCCCCCAACCTTACTTACCTGACTGATGATATATTTGCCAACACCAGCAAAGCTTTGCAAGCAAATGCGAAACATGCGTTCGGCGGCGTCAATCTGAAATATAGCTACCAGCAAATATTCGACATCAACGTGAAAGGCGTTTACAACAATTGGAACGTCGATGACCTCGGGGCGGCTTACGGCAAGCCCGAGATGGAAGTGACAGCCGGTGTCACCGTCCGCCCGATCAGCCAAGTGACGGCATCTTTGGATTACTATCTGGCGACCGGCCGCAAGGCTTACTTAGGAACACCGGAGGGTGAAAAGATGAACAACATCAACGAACTCAACCTTACCGGCGCCTACACCCTGAACGACACTTTCGGGCTGTATCTGAAACTGAACAACGTCCTGTTCCAGAAATACGAACTCTATTACGGCTATCCGATGCAGAGTTTCAGCGCGATGGTTGGTGTGAACATCAATTTCTGACAATATTTTCCTCCACGACAGCCTGGCGCCACTCCGCGACAGGCTGTTCTCGTTTATAGAGAGGCTGGCGAGCTGCTCGACACCCTCCTTTCCACAAAAAACACCCCGGCGAACTGCTCGACAGCAACCTTTCAGCAGAAAACATCGTATCTTTGTCCCCGAATTAAACAAACGGACATGCAAGGGACAAAAAATCTGACGGAAGGGCCTATTAAAAAACAGCTATTCAATCTGGCGCTTCCCATCATGGGAACCTCTTTTATCCAAATGGCGTATAGTATTACCGATATGGCCTGGGTGGGACGCTTAGGCAGCGAAGCGGTAGCCGCCATCGGGGCAGTCGGCATTCTGACATGGATGACGACTTCGATCTCTTACCTGAATAAGGTAGGCTCGGAAGTCAGCGTAGCGCAAAGTATAGGAGCGCGTGAGGAAGAGGAAGCCCGCGCTTTTGCCTCCCATAACCTGACGATCGCACTCATTATCTCCATCTGCTGGGGATTCCTGCTATTCGTCCTGGCAAATCCGGTGATCGGTTTTTTCAAGCTGGAAAATGATATTTCGGCACAGGCGGTGTCCTACCTGCGGATCATTGCGACCGGTTTCCCGTTCATACTCCTGTCGGCCGCCAGCACGGGTATCTATAATGCTGCGGGATTAAGCAAAATCCCGTTCTATGTCAGCGGCAGCGGATTGATTATGAATATGGTGCTCGATCCGCTATTTATATTCGGGTTCGGGATGGGTACGAACGGTGCTGCCTGTGCAACCTGGCTATCGGAAGCGACCGTATTTGCCATTTTCATCTATTATCTGAAAAAGAAGAACAAACTGTTTGGAGGATTTCCTTTCTTTGTCCGGTTAAAAAACCGCTACAGCAAACGTATTTTCCAGTTAGGGCTTCCCGTTGCATTGTTAAACAGCTTGTTTGCCGTTATCAACCTGATGATGGCGCGCACGGCATCCACCTATGGCGGACATATCGGACTGATGACGATGACAGCCGGAGGACAGATAGAAGCGATTGCCTGGAATACCTCGCAAGGATTCAGTACGGCACTTAGTACGTTTGTAGCACAGAATTTTGCCGCCCGTAAGAAAGAACGTGTCTTGGGCGCCTACCATACAACCCTGAAGATGACGGCTCTGTTCGGTATCTTCTGCACCCTGCTTTTCGTATTCTTCGGCAGTGAAGTGTTCTCGCTGATCATACCCGAAAAGGCAGCTTATGAGGCGGGAGGCGTTTTCCTTCGTATCGACGGCTACTCGATGTTGCTCATGATGCTTGAAATAACGATGCAAGGATTGTTCTACGGGACAGGGCGTACGATCCCTCCCGCCATCATCAGCATCACGTTCAACAGCCTGCGTATCCCGCTGGCGATCGCACTGACGGCTATGGGGCTGGGCATTACCGGCGTCTGGTGGGCGATCAGTATCTCCAGTATGTTGAAAGGAATCGTTGCATTCATCTGGTTCCGTATTTTACAGAAGAAGATATTGTGATACAAACAAACTATTCCTTATTTTTGCCGGATAATAACAAATACATAGTAAAACATTATCATAATGAACAATTCATTAAAGCCGGAAACCCTCTGCGTGCAGGGAGGCTGGCAACCGAAAAAGGGAGAACCGCGCGTCCTGCCTATCTATCAGAGTACGACATTCAAGTATGACACCAGCGAACAGATGGCCAAACTCTTCGACCTCGAAGAAAGCGGATACTTCTACACCCGCCTGCAAAACCCGACAAACGATGCTGTTGCCGCCAAGATCGCCGCTTTGGAAGGTGGCGTAGGCGCTATGCTGACCTCCTCCGGGCAGGCAGCCAACTTCTATGCCGTGTTCAACATCTGCCAGGCCGGCGACCATATGGTTTGCTCGTCCACGATCTACGGCGGAACGTTCAACTTGTTTGGCGTGACAATGAAAAAATTGGGTATCGAAGTGACATTCGTCGATCCGGATGCTTCGGAAGAAGAAATCTCGGCCGCTTTCCGTCCGAACACAAAAGCTTTGTTCGGCGAAACCTTGTCCAATCCGGGTATGAGCGTACTCGATATCGAGAAGTTTGCCCGTATCGCCCACAGTCATGGCGTGCCTCTGATCGTGGATAACACGTTCGCAACACCGATCAACTGCCGCCCGTTCGAATGGGGAGCCGATATCGTGACCCATTCAACAACCAAATATATGGACGGTCATGCGACAAGCGTAGGTGGTGCGGTTGTAGACAGTGGCAATTTCGACTGGGACGCACATGCCGACAAGTTCCCCGGGCTGACAACTCCGGACGAATCCTACCACGGCCTGACCTACACTAAGGCTTTCGGAAAGATGGCTTATATGACGAAGGCTACGGCACAGCTGATGCGCGACTTAGGCTCTATCCAGGCTCCGATGAATGCCTTCCTGTTGAACTTAGGGCTCGAAACCCTGCACCTGCGTATGCCGCAACATTGCAAGAACGCCCAGCAGATTGCCGAGTGGCTCGAAGCAAACGAACAGGTTGCCTGGGTGAACTTCCCCGGTCTGAAGAGCAACAAGTATTACGAGCTGGCTCAGAAATATATGCCGAACGGTACTTGTGGCGTAATCGCCTTCGGCCTGAAAGGTTCCCGTGAAGACGCAATCCGTTTTATGGATAACCTGAAGATGATCTGCATCGTGACCCACGTAGCTGACGCCCGCACCTGTGTCCTCCACCCTGCCAGCCATACGCACCGCCAGTTGACAGACGAACAGCTGATCGAAGCAGGCGTAGCTCCCGACCTGATCCGTTTATCTGTCGGCATCGAAAATGCAAACGACATCATCGCGGATATCGAGCAGGCGTTGAAATAGTATATAACCATTAAATGAAGATTTATCTGTTACTTTTGGCTTGATCCAAAAGTAACCAAAAGATCAAGGCTTAACCGGCTGGGCTACTCCGGGCAAAGACTACGCTTTACGCCCACCCGCTTAGGCCTTTCTTAGAAAGCTGCGCTTTCTCTTGGGATGGCCGATACCGACACCTATACAAGAGACGGTATCGGCCATCCTCAAAGAGCCGTCAGGCTCTATTTCCGACCTAAGCTGGTGAGCGTTAAGCGTAGCGACCGCAGTGAGTGCCCGGAGCGTCTGCTGTTTGAGCGAAGCGAGTTTCAGACGCGACAGCGAACGAAGGGAACGGAGTAGCGAAGCAGGTTCGGCCTTGATCTTTTGGTTACTTTGGGATCAAGCCAAAAGTAATATAATTCATCCCCATCAAATCGATAACGTCTTCCCCAACCGGTATATCCACCGGGTAGATAAACGATGCCACAGGGAAGGAGGTGTTTCCTCCATCAACAAGTCCGGACGGAACTCACGCAGGATCAACCAATCCGCCTGTTTCACCCAATGAGAAAAAGCGGGATTCGGCCGATGAGTTCGCGATAGTTCCAACAAAGCATCCAGGTCGAAACGGTCTGCAACAACCCCTGCGCCCGCCTGAACCGCGTCGAAAGCATTACAGGACTGTTCGATATGGGTCGGTACCATCAAAACGGGCTTCCCCAGATACATGGCCTCGCAAACAGACTCGAAGCCGGCAGTCGTAGCATACGCTTTCGCCCCTGCCATATAGCGGACAAACAGCATATCATTTAATTGATGAAAAGAAAGATGGGCATCCACTCTTACTTCCGGCCGAACGTCTTTTTTATCCCAGAAGATATGAAGATCGACTGCTGGATGAGCCTTATGCCAAGAACGTATTTCCTCACTGAAGCCGCTATTTAAAATATATCCATGCAGATAATCACCCTTCTCAGGTGTCATATCCAAAACCTCTTTACGCAAAAGAGGAGGGACCACGACAATCCCTTCTGCCGGTACCTCGCGCATCTTGCGAAAAGACAAAGCCAGCTTTTTAGCGGCTCCTATAGCCGTGATACGGGTGAAAAACTTCAGAGAAGCAAGTGATAATTTATTTTGTTTCGGAAAAGCAAAGTCCGGATGCAGAAATAAATACTGGTGCGCAATACAAACCATCAGGGCTTTCGGACGGCAAAACAGATAAGTCAGCCCGGTCAGCAGTTCGTAGAAGTTCACAACGACATCCGCTCCCGTCTCCTTTATCATCCGGTTGATATACCGGATACTAGAAAAATATTTATGCAATCTAAACAGGTTATAAGCCACACTCCTTACCAAATTGACCTGCTTATTCTTGGCCGAAGGAAGGAAGTTCGGGCTCTCGAACGGATAAACAGGAACACCGATCTTCTCGCTAAAAAAACCGGGAAGCCTGCGTGCCGGACTTTTTCCGACCAGAACCCCCACGATCTCATGTCCTTCATCCGCCAATTTCTGGCGAAGAGAAAGCGCCTGGGTCAGGTGACCACGTCCTTCACCTTGTATGACAAACAGTATTTTCATATTACTTCGGCATAATACAGACCGGAAGAGACCTTTTCATTACGGTCATAATCTTCCTTACTATATGAAACAATATTCCATTCGCCTTGTTCATTTTCAACGAGTGCCGTAAGGCTTTCCACCCAGTCGCCGGAATTCAGGTAATGGATATTCCCGTACCGTACGTTAGCTGCCTGATGGATATGTCCGCAGATAATACCGTCCAATTTCTTCGTCTCCGCCAGCTTAACCAGCTCCTTTTCGAAATCGGAAATATAAGAGACAGCACTTTTCACTTTATGTTTGACATGTTGGGAAAGTGAAAAGTAAGGCTTTCCTACTTTTTCCCTCCGCTGGTTGTATATACGGTTCAGCCACAACAGAAAAGTATAGCCCATATCTCCCAACATCGCCAGCCAACGCATATTCGTCGTAACCGTATCGAAGATATCTCCATGCGTCACTAAGTAGCGTTTCCCGTGCGTATTCAGAATATAATCCTTTACGATAGACAAGTTGGAAAAGGTAAACGGGACCAGGTTGTCCAGAAAATCGTCATGATTGCCACGTATATAGATAATCTCCGTCCCCTGCTTCTCCATCATCTTCATCAGGACTTTGAAGAAGTCGGTCTGTTGTTGCTTCCAACGGTGCCCGGATTTCTGAAGTTGCCAGCCGTCGATTATATCGCCATTCAGTATCAGGCGGTCGCAGTTAACATGTTTAAGGAAATTCGTCACTTCTTCGGTCCGGGAATGCTCGGAGCCTAAGTGAATGTCCGACAGGACAAGGGTTGGATAGTACTTTCTTAGTTTCATGTTGTTTCTATTAACACAATACAAAAAAACGTACTTCATATTACGCCGCTACAACAGCCGTATGAAAAAACAATGAAGGCCACTCCTTCACAGGGGCAGCCTTCATCCAATTTATAGAAAATCCAAATCAATCTTCTGCCTGAGTTGCCTCGTAAGCTTTCAACAGCTTATCCTGGACATCCGACGGAACCAGTTCATAGCTGGAGAACTTCATAGTAAATGAAGCACGTCCACCTGTGATGGAACTCAAAGATGTCGAGTACGAAGACATCTCTTTCAAAGGCACTTTAGCTAACAGCTTTTCGTAGCCTTTTTCACTATTCATACCCATAATGATGGCACGACGTCCTTGCAGGTCGCTCATCACGTCGCCCAGATAATCAGCCGGAACCGATACTTCTACATCATAAACAGGTTCCAGAATCTTAGGACCGGCTTCTTTAAAGGCGGTACTGAAAGCATTACGACCAGCCAGCATGAAAGAAATTTCATTACTGTCCACCGGGTGCATCTTTCCGTCATAGACGATGATGCGCACGTCACGGGCATACGAACCAGTCAACGGTCCCTGCTCCATACGGGCCATAATACCTTTCAGGATAGCCGGAAGGAAACGGGCATCGATGGCTCCACCAACGATACTGTTAATAAATACCAGCTTTCCACCCCAGTCCAAATCTATAGTCTGCGTATCACGTACGCTGATTTTATATTCTTGTCCGCCAAAACGATATGTATCCGGTGCCGGCATACCTTCGTAATACGGTTCGACAATCAGATGAACTTCACCGAACTGGCCTGCGCCACCCGACTGTTTCTTATGGCGGTAGTCCGCACGGGAAGCTTTCGTGATGGTTTCACGATACGGGATCTTCGGTTCGTAGAACTCGATCGGCAATTTATCATTGTTCTCGATTCTCCATTTCAACGTACGAAGATGGAATTCTCCCTGGCCGGAAACGATTGTCTGTTTCAATTCCTTCGACTGTTCGATCATCCACGTCGGGTCTTCTTCGCGCATACGCATCAAGATTTCCATCATCTTTTCGGCATCTGCTTCATTAACCGGTTTCACGGCACGGCGATACTTTGGATCCGGATATTTGATAAAGTCGAAACGATAATCACATCCCTTACCATTCAAGGTATTACCACGGCGTACATCTTTCAGTTTAACCGTAGCACCGATATCGCCGGCAACCATTTCAGTCACGGAATTACGGGTTTGTCCAGCAACCGAGAACAACTGTGCGATACGCTCTTTCGAACCGCGATCGGCATTCAACAAGTCGTCACCTTCTTTTACTTTACCTGATATCACTTTAAAGTAGGAAACCTGGCCGATATGCGGTTCTACAGTTGTTTTAAAGAAGAACAGGCTGGTCGGTCCGTTCGGGTCGGGAGTCACTTCCACACCTTCGGTAGTAACCGGGCGTGGCATCTTATCCGTACAAGGGACCACATTTCCTAAGAATTCAAGCGTACGGCGAACGCACATATCACGGCCTGCGCATACACAAAATACCGGAAACATCCCCCGGATAACCAGACCGGCACGAATACCTGCACGCATATCGTCTTCACTCAATGTACCTTCTTCAAAGAATTTTTCCATCAGCATATCGTCATGTTCGGCAGCCGATTCAACCAATGCCTTGTGAAGTTCCATTGCCTTATCCATTTCTTCCGCCGGAATTTCCAATACTTCGGGGACACCGCCTTCGGGCTTCCAGCGATACATTTTCATCTTCAACACATCGACAACCGCATTAAAAGACGAACCTGTAGAAACCGGGTACTGGATAGGAACAACCTTAGCTCCCCACTGATCCCGCAACTGGGCGATTGTCCCGTCATAATCAGCCTTATCATTATCCAGTTGGTTCACAACAAAGATAACCGGCTTATGAAATTGTTCTGTATACCGGAACTGGTTGATCGTACCGACTTCCACACCATACTGGGCATTCAGTACCATCAGCGCAGTGTCTGTCACGTTCAAAGCGGAAACTGCGCCGCCGATGAAATCGTCTGAACCCGGACAATCGATGAAATTCAACTTTCTGTCCTGCCATTCTACACTGAAAACGGTCGAGAATACCGAGTAGCCATACTCTTTCTCAACCGGGAAATAATCGCTCACAGTGTTTCCGGATTCCACACTTCCACGACGTTTTATAACTCCACCCTCGTAAAGCATCGCTTCAGCGAGAGTGGTTTTCCCAGAGCCCGAACTTCCCAAGATAGAGATGTTCTTGATTTCGTTTGTTTGGTATACTTTCATGATATCAAGGTATTAATTTGTGTTTAACAATAAAGATTGACCGTAAACCCTTTTTATTCACGGGACCGCAAATTAGAGATTGTAAAGGAGAAAAACAATTTCAAACCCGGTGTTTGAGAACTATGTTATTTAACAGATCAAAGATAAAGGGCGGAAAGAAAGATAGATAGAGATAAAAATGTTGCTATCTTTGTATTACTAAAAAGCAGAACAGAGTGGCAGGTTTATATATCCACATCCCTTTTTGCACCAAACGGTGCCTGTATTGCGACTTCTTTTCCAATACGGATATGAAGTTCAAAGAACCGTATGTCAATGCGGTTATCCGGGAGATGGAATTACGCCAAGGATATATAGAAGGAGAACCCTATGAAACCATTTATTTTGGAGGCGGTACCCCTTCTCAACTTCAACAGGCTGACTTCGAGCGGATATTCGAGGCTACAGACCGCCTGTTCGATACAAGCGCATGTAAAGAAATCACGCTGGAGGCCAATCCCGACGATATGACTCCGGAATATGTAGCTTCCCTCCGCAACCTACCCTTCAACCGGGTCAGTATGGGCGTGCAGAGTTTCAAGGAAAAGGACCTCCGTTTCCTGAACCGCCGCCATAACCGCGAACAAGCCTTGCGTGCAGTCGGGCTTTGCAAAGAGAACGGCATCCAAAACATCAGCATCGACCTGATATACGGATTACCCGGACAAACCTTGGATGAATGGCAAGAGAACCTGGATGAAGCGATCCGCCTGGAGATTCCCCATATCTCGGCCTACCATCTAATATATGAAGAAGGGACAGCCTTATATAAGCTGATGGAAGCCGGAAAAGTGACACCCGTCGAAGAAGATCTGAGTGTCGCCCTTTTCTCCACCTTAATAAATAAGTTGACCGGAGCCGGCTATCTCCATTATGAGATTTCCAATTTCGCCCGTCCCGGCTCCTTTTCCCGGCACAACAGTTCCTATTGGACCGGCAAGAAATATATAGGCATCGGACCTTCCGCCCATTCTTATAACGGAGAAAGCCGCCAATGGAACATCTCTTCCCTTCCACTCTATCTACAAGGGATCAAGGCCGGCATTCCCGATACGGAAATAGAAGAATTGAACCCCAACACAAAATACAACGACTTTATCATCACCGGTCTACGCACCATGTGGGGAATCCGGTTGGCCGATATCCGGGAGCGGTTCGGCAAGGAAAAGCAGGCCTATTTCGAACGGCAAGCAGCCACCTATTTACGTCAGGGATTACTTATCCGCGAAAACGACACCTTAACCCTCTCGAAGGAAGGTATTTTCATCTCCGACGGCATAATGAGCGACCTTTTATGGGTATAAAGGTATGTTGCAGACATTTGACAAAGCCATTAAATTACACCAAACAGCCTGTTTTTATAACGAACCGAGGGGTTAGCCGTACATTTTCTGCACATTTTTACTATTTTTGAGAATAAAATTAACCAACATATTAAACTATTATCTATATTTGCCCCAACAAAAGACAGTAAGTAGTGCCATATCTATACATAATATCGGGATGCAACGGGGCAGGAAAGACGACAGCTTCCTTCACAATTCTTCCAGAGATGTTGAAGTGTAAAGAGTTCGTTAATTCCGACGAGATTGCCAAGGGGCTTTCCCCTTTTAATTCTGATAGTATCGCGGTAGCCGTTGAAGCCAGTCGTATTATGTATAAACGCATTAAAGAACTAATCGCTTCGGGCGAAACGTTTGCAATGGAAACTACACTGGCTACCCGTTCAGGCGCAAACCTGATCCGGGAAGCACAAAGGGAAGGATATTATGTGACATTGCTATATTTCTGGTTGAACACACCGGACTTGGCAGTGGAGCGAGTTAAAATGAGAGTGGCCGCCGGAGGACATAACATTCCGGAAAGTACTATCCGCCGTCGTTACGAGGCAGGTATACACAATCTTTTTGAACTATATATCCCCATTTGTGATTATTGGATGATTGCAGACAACTCTATGTCGCCGATGGAAGTAATCGCCAAAGGCTTCAGGAGTGACAAAAAAGAGATATATAATTCGGATATTTATACAAAACTTGAGCATCATGAGTGAACAAGAAGTTAGAGAATTTGAAGAGAATATAGTTAAAGGTGCCAATATCGCTTTCCAGCGATTAGTAAACCAGAAAAAGAAAGAAGACGGTGAATTAGTCTTCTCGCGCAACGGATACATCTTCCGCGTAAAAGCTGCTGATTTAGAAAAAGGAATGTTTTAACTATCATATTGGATATACGAAAGAGGCTGGTGAATCAGATTCGCCAGCCTTTTTTATATCCGGACGTTTCTTCTTACAAATTATATGATTACTTTTGAATCTGCCCAAAAAGAAGAATTATAAATATGGAAAATATAAAAGTAACAGGTGCTTACGAGAATAACCTCAAACATATCTCACTGGAAATCCCCAAGAAACAGATTACGATCTTTACAGGAGTTTCCGGTTCCGGCAAATCATCCTTAGTGTTGGACACCATTGCCGCCAGCTCACGGCGGGAACTGAACGAGACTTTTCCCAGCTTCGTCCAGCAATATCTGCCGAAATACGGACGTCCGCATGTGGACAGGATCGAACACCTCCCCGTCGCAATCGTGATCGACCAAAAGAAACCGGCGCCCAATGCCCGCTCGACCGTGGGGACTTACACGGATATCTATTCCCTGCTCCGGTTGCTGTTTTCCCGCGTCGGCAAACCTTTTGTCGGGTATTCCGACACGTTCTCCTTCAATCATCCGCAAGGAAGATGCCCCCGTTGCGACGGATTGGGGGAAGTGCGCGAACTGGATGTCCACAAACTCGTCGACTTCAACAAATCGCTAAATGATGAAGACACGATCCATTACGTCGCCTTCCATCGCGGCGGATGGCGATGGATCCGGTATGCTTGCAGCGGCCTGTTCGACTTAGACAAAAAAATCAAGGACTATACGCCGGAAGAATTGGAGCTATTTCTTTATTCACCCCAAATCCGGCTCAAGAACCCGCCGGCCGACTGGCCCCGGACCGCCAAATACGAAGGTCTGGTCACCCGTATGTACCGCAGCATCATCAATTCGGAAGAAGGCAAACTGCATCAGAAATTACTGGAACCGATGGTAACGATGGGTGTATGTCCGGATTGCGGAGGCTCGCGTCTGAACCGTACTGTTCTTTCCTGCCGGATCGGAGGGAGAAACATTGCCGAGGTTACCAGTCTCGCCATTCCCGATATCCTCGACTGGCTACAGAAAATCGACGATCCTTTGGCAAACGACCTGAAGCAGGCTATCGGGAGCCGTCTGTCCGCCCTCGAAGAGATCGGATTGGGCTACCTGACACTCGACCGCAATATGGGAACACTTTCCGGAGGCGAGGCACAACGTTGCAAGATTGCCAAATATATAAACTCCGCCCTGTCCGATATGCTGTATGTACTCGATGAGCCCAGTGTCGGACTGCACAGCCACGACATCCGCCTGCTCAAAGCATCCGTACGGAAGTTGCGCGACCACGGCAACACAGTTCTTTTAGTAGAACATCACAAGGAAATGATTCAGATCGCAGACCATATCGTCGATATGGGTCCCGGTTCCGGCATGGACGGCGGCAATATCCTATATGAAGGTAGCTATGAGGGCTTATTGGAAAGCGGCACGCAAACCGGATCGATGATCGCAGAGAAATCGCCACTGAAAACAGAAGTCCGTAGGCCGTCCGGTTGGTTTACACTCGAACATGCAGGAGAACATAATCTGAAAGATCTGACAGTCCGCTTTCCACTCGGCCTCTTTACCGTGATTGCAGGAGTTGCCGGTTCGGGAAAAAGCTCCTTGATGGAGTGCTTCCGCCAAGCCTGCGAAGAAGATGTGATTTACATCAGCCAGAGAAATATCGGCATCAGCCTGCGCTCTACCCCCGCGACCTATATCGGAGTAGCGGATGATATACGCAAACTCTTTGCCCGGAAAAGCAAAGCCGGATTGAGCATGTTTACCTTCAACGGAAAAGGCGGTTGTCCGGTATGCGGTGGAAAAGGCGTCATCGTGTCGGACATGGCTTTTATGGATTCGATCGAAACCGTCTGTGAAGCCTGTGGCGGATTACGCTATTCGCAAGAAGCACTGCAATACACTGTCGACGGATTGAATATCGCAGAAGTAATGAACCTGACCGTACGGAAAGCCTCGCTCCGTTTCGCCGGGACAGAAATAGAAAAGAAATTACAGCCCCTGATGAAAGTCGGCCTGGGCTACCTGCACCTCAACCAGGCGCTTTCGACTCTTTCCGGAGGAGAGCTACAGCGTGTCAAACTCGCCTCCTATCTGGATAACAAGGGTAAAATCTTTATCTTGGACGAGCCGACCGACGGGCTCCATGTCAAAGATATACATCAAATCATCCATCTTTTCGATTCAATGGTAGACCAAGGTAATTCCGTCTTCCTGATAGAACATAATCTGGATGTTCTGAAAGCAGCCGACTATGTGATCGAACTGGGGCCCGGTGGCGGACAAATGGGTGGCGAACTGCTTTTTTCCGGTACCCCGACAGAAATGCTTGCATGTCAACAATCCGTCACTGCGGAATATTTAAAGAAAGAATTGCCTCACCCGATATTCTCTGCGGCAGATGAAGTCTAAAGTATTGTTTAAACATGAAACAGGTAGCCAGTATACATCCAAAAGCAAAAGGAATCGTGCCGATATGCATTTATGAGGAGGTTATTTCATCAACATCAGGTATTTTTTTTAATAAAACAAGCAGGAAAAGAGCGGAAAACAAGCAGAAATGTTCAGAAACACCCCCATCTTCCGGCTTTCTACACCCGGATGTAGCCACTCTCTACATCCGGATGTTCAGGACGGCTCCACCCGGATGTACAGATTCATCTCATACTATTGTATTGTAATTAAGACGCTTACCATATAATAAAAGATTATATGTATCCCCAAAACATAGATAGGATGTGATAGATGTGTGACACAAGTGTGATACATGAATCCGGTATCTATCACACCCTACACATCATGTTTATCAAAGCATACAAAGCAAAGTGTGATAGAGTGATAGAGAATTCCGCAAAAACCACATGAATATTCGTCAGTATTCTTTTACCCTATCCCCTTTATTCCGTCCTGCTGATCGTCAATATCTCGGAGAACGAGATCGGCCATTCGATGGCATTCATTAAGGTTTCGAAAGCGATCCTCAAATTGAGGGAAACATGTGCGTGAGCGGAATAAAGATCGCAGACAGTCAAGGCGAGCAGCATCTTCTTATTATAGTGCATACCCTTCAAAGTAACCAGGCTGGACAATACCGAGACGGAGCGTGCCCGTTCAAAGTCAGAATCGGTAATATCCGTTTTATCTCTCAACGATTGATAATGGCGACAGCTCTTTATATCGGCACTTGTACCCATAGCTTCCACAATATCCAATAACACGCAACAGATTGCAATTTTCTCCGATTCTCCTGAGCTCATACTCAAATTATGGTGCCGCCCTGCTCCCCTACGTTTGGCATCTATATAATTAAAAAGCGTGGGAACTGTTAATTTACTATTTGAAACTGAGGTATCGCCAAACACCCATCGGACAAATAATAAACAACAGCCCACGCTCTATTCTATATACACGAGTATATATAACAAGCGTGAGCGTCCAGTTGTCTATTATCTTTGTCCGACTTGAAAGTTGGCGATTTTCAGTTCCAAAGATAATATCTTAAACGCTTAACGTTATCCTCAGTAAAACAGCCGAAAAGTCAAAGCATCGGCGATTCTACGTCAAATGCAAAGATAAATAAAAACGGCAAACTATATTGTTTACAAAGAAATATTAACAGATATAAATCATAGATTCTTGCTAATAAAAGGGGCGGCCTTTTACAGCCGCCCCTTTCCAATCATTCCGATTGTCAGAAAGTTTCCCCAAAAATATAATGTCTTTTACTTTTCAACCGTAAATTTATAAATACATTCGCTGAAATACTTTTCACCGGGACGTAACACGACGCTCGGGAAGTTCGGCTGGTTGGGAGTATCAGGATAGTGCTGTGTTTCCAGGCACAACGCGCCGCGATGCGGATAGATCACTCCCAATTTTCCTTTATCGCCATCCTTTGCCATTGCATTTCCGGCATAGAACTGGATGCCCGGTTCGTTGGTATATACTTCAAGGCCGATACCGCTCTTTGCAGAAACGGCCTTTGCAGCCAGGACATTGATGTCGCAATTATTATTCAGCACCCAGTTATGGTCGTAGCCTTTGCCCCTTACCAACTGGTCGAACGGTTCGTCGATGTGCGCACCGATGGCAACAGGTTGACGCAAATCCATCGGAGTTCCTTCAACAGGATCGAGCGTACCGGTCGGAATCAATGTTTCATCCACCGGGACGTAAGTATCGGCCGCAATCATCAGCGAATGATCCAGGATCTGGGAACCCGGAACGCCGGAAAGGTTGAAGTAACTATGGTTTGTCAGGTTTACGACAGTCGGTTTGTCTGTTGTAGCCTCATATTTGATATCGACAGCATTATCGTTTGTCAGCGTGTACGTCACCTTCAGGTTCAGGTTTCCCGGAAAACCGGCTTCACCGTCTTTGGAGAGATAAGTCAACTCCACACTTTGGTCATTCACCTGCTTGGCATCCCAAACAACCGTATGATAGCCATCCGGACCACCGTGCAAGCAATGCCCGTTGTTATTCTGCGGCAACTGGTATTCAACACCGTCCAACGAGAATTTACCGTTCGCGATACGGTTACCATACCGACCGATCAATCCGCCATAATTATTGTTGGGATTGTCCACATACTGTTGGATGTTATCATACCCCAGAACGACATCCGTCATTTTGCCATCCTTGTCAGGAACCATAACCGACACCAGTCGTCCGCCCCAATTCGTCACACAAGCTTCCGCACCATTCTGGTTCTTCAACACATATAATGCAGTCGGTTTTCCCTGTACTTCCGATACGAAATTAGATTTCATCAGTCCGGAAAGAGTGGCCTCCTCTTTTTTCTCAGTACATGACAACAAAACACACATTGCCATGACAGCCATACATAGTCTCTTCATTTTTGATACCTATAAATTAAATGTTTGTTAGATATGCAGCAAATATACGCTATTATTGTCAAAAACAAACGATGCTGTAGAATAATGTTGTTTAATACAAATCACTTTCGTACATTTGTCTGTCATAATAGAGAAAAATGAAACAGTATTTAGAATTACTCGATCGTGTCCTCCGTGAAGGAGTTAAGAAAGAAGATCGGACAGGAACCGGTACATACAGTGTTTTCGGACATCAGATGCGCTTCAATCTTGAAGACGGTTTTCCTCTGCTCACAACAAAGAAACTGCATTTGAAATCCATTATTTATGAACTGCTTTGGTTCCTTCAAGGTGATACAAATGCAAAATACCTGCAGGAACATGGAGTGAGAATCTGGAACGAATGGGCCGATCCGGATGGGGACTTAGGACATATCTACGGTTTCCAATGGCGTTCATGGCCGGACTACAAAGGCGGAAGCATCGACCAGATCAGTGAAGCGGTAAAGACAATCAAGCATAATCCGGATTCACGCCGTATCATCGTCAGCGCCTGGAATGTGGGAGATCTGGATAATATGAATCTGCCTCCCTGCCACGCTTTCTTCCAGTTTTATGTAGCCGATGGCCGCCTGAGCCTGCAAATGTACCAGCGCAGTGCCGATATATTCTTAGGCGTACCCTTTAACATTGCCTCATACGCCCTGTTATTACAGATGATGGCACAGGTAACCGGACTGAAAGCCGGAGATTTTGTCCATACGCTTGGCGATGCACATATTTATACGAACCATCTTGAACAGGTGAAGTTGCAACTGACACGTGATCCGCGGCCGCTCCCCCGGATGGAAATCAATCCGGAAGTGAAAGACATATTCGGTTTCCGATATGAGGATTTCAATCTGACGGGATATGATCCCCATCCTCACATCAAGGGTGAAGTAGCGGTATAAGAGATTGAAGAAAAGATAAAAACAGCAAGTTCTATTAAATTCGATAAGTTTATGAGTACTATTTCAATTGTAGCAGCTATTTCCGACAACAATGCAATCGGAAAGGATCTCGGACTGCTTTGGCACATGCCGGCAGATATGAAGCGTTTTAAAGATCTGACAACAGGTCACGCCGTAATAATGGGACGTAAAACTTTCGAGTCTTTACCTAAAGGCGGATTGCCCAACCGTAAAAATGTCGTACTGACCACCATGCCGGAAGCGGGCTTCATCAACTGCTTTGCCTGCGAATCCATGCACGACGCATTAGACATATGCGAAAAAGAAGAAGATATCTATATCATCGGAGGTTCCCTGGTTTACAGACAAGGGCTGGGAATCGCCGACAAGATGTACCTGACTCGCATACACGGAGAGTTTCCCGATGCAGACGCGTTTTTCCCCGTTGTCAACTGGGATCTGTGGGAAGAGGTGGAACGCCAGGAATTCCCGGCAGACGAGAAAAATCCATATCCCTACACATTCCTGACTTACGTCCGTAAAAAATAAAATTACTCCTAATTAACGGTAATTTTACAACTTTTTGCTCTTTCTTTGTATCTATACTTGAAAGGATGTTTGTTTAACAAGTAAATCCATATAGATATGAAGATAAGAGCAATTATTGTTTCAGCCCTGATCGTATGCGGAATAGTATCTACTATATTTTACGTGAAAGCGGATCGGGCCTCCGTCAACGAAAAGGCTATAACAGAAGCCATTCAAACGAAAAATACTCCGTTGCTGATCCAGTCGCTTATCACCCGGATGAAAAACCAACTGGAAAAAGATACCGACACATTCCCGGAACTGATCAAGGAAGTGGAAACGTATGCCAAAACATGTCCCGATCCGGCATCGGTGGCAGTCCTCCATTCCATGATTGCGGAAATGTACAACAACTTTTATATGCAAAACCGCTGGAGCGTCAACCAACGAACCCTGCTTGCAGGCTATGTGCCCGAAGATATCCGCGAATGGACTTCCAACCTTTTCCGCGACAAGATCAAACAAGAGCTGACGCTATCCCTCCAACCGGCACAGTTGCTGCAACAAACACCGGTCAGCCAGTATAACCTGATCCTGAAGAAAGGAAAAGACACGCCTCAACTCCGCCCTACCCTGTATGATTTCCTGGCTTTCCGGGCGATCGACCTGCAACCGTCGGATAAATGGTATCAAGATTTGATCGCTTTCCGCCGTACACAACCGGAGAAGAAAGCCTTATTATTGGACGAACTGGATTACTGGCAATACAAATACGACATCCAGTCGGTAAATGCCACCGACTACAGAAACGCGCTGGACAGTTTGTATAAGGTGTACGATAAAAAAACCTTTGCCGCCGAAATACGCATTGCCGAAATGAATCTTCTCCAACGGGAACGTTACCAAGGCGACAAGGCTCACCAAGACTCCATCCAGGCACTCATTTATACGCTTTGCAAAGAAAGTATTGCGCAATATCCCGACTACGACCGTGTAAACGTTTTCAAGAACCAATTGAACGAAATGGAAACGCCGGTCCTGAATATCCAGTCCGATAATAACGTTTATCCCGGCAAGGATCTGACGCTGCAACTCAAATATGTCAACACGCCTCAACTAACCGTACGCATCTACAAAAGCCTCCGTCAGCCAGAAGATGTCTGGCGGAATCTGTATAAGAACAGTAAAAGTATGCGGGGAGAACTGGTAAAAGAAGTCACATTCGACATGCATCTCCCCAACTCCTACACCGAGGCCGATTCCATCCTTACCATCCCGATGGATAAGTTAGGATTGTACGAATACGTGATCACGGTTCCCGGCAAGCAACTAACAGTTTCCAACCGTTTCAGCGTCAGCCGCCTGGCGGCCCTTACCCGCAGCCAGGCAAACAATTCGGAAGTACTTGTCACCGACCTGGAAAGCGGCAAACCGATCGAAGGCGCAACCATAATCTATTACAAAACCAACAGGATGAACGGAACCGTCCAACGTCAGGGAGAAGTGAAAACAGACCGGTTAGGTATTGCCGTCCTCCCTGCCAAAAAGAATATCACGCAAATACGTCCGGTGTTCCGTGAAGACACCTCCTCCATTTTCACGAATATATATCCTTACGGTTCTTTCCGTTCGGGACAGGATAAAGAAGAAGTCGACCTGTCGCTCTTCACCGACCGGGGAATCTACCGGCCGGGGCAAAACGTATTCTTCAAAGGCATCGCCTACGTAAAAGATACGGACAACCCGCATGTCGTAGCCGGACGAACCTACACCGTCGCCTTGCGGGATGCCAACTACAAGGAAGTAGCCAGCAAAACATTCAAGACCGATAAATTCGGTTCCTTCAACGGCGAATTTACCATTCCGGCACAGACATTGAGCGGAAGCTTCACTCTTGTATCGGAGAGGGCCCGCACAAATATCCAGGTAGAAGAATACAAACGCCCGACATTTAAAGTCAGCTTCCTGCCACTCAAGGAAGAAGTATCTTTCGGCAACCCGGTGAAGCTGACAGGCGAAGCACAGACATTCTCCGGTATCGACCTTCAGACAGGCGAGGTGAACTGGACGATTACGCGCCGTCCGTTCTGGGCACGCCTCTACATGCCGAACCCGTTCGACTTCACATACAAGCAGGTTGCAAGCGGAACAGCAAAAGTAGACAGCAAAGGCAACTTCACGATCTCTTTCGTACCCGAACGGCCGGAAACAACAGGTCTGCGCCCCGCCTTCCAGAGCTACGAGGTAACGGCAACCCTGACCGACAGCAAAGGGGAGACGCAAGAGGCAAGCTATACTTTCTCGGTTGGCGATACGGGCATCCTGTTGGATATCCAAATGCCCGGACAGGAAATGGAGAGCGATTCCGCCAAAGCAGTGATAACGGCTTATACGGTAAACAGACAAAAAGCATCCGCGGAAGGAAGTTATACCATTTATTCCTTACTGGATGAAAAGCCGGAAAAGGACCTATTCGGTGTAGACCGGTATAAGATCAATAAACAGATGGCTACAGGCAACTTCATTACAGGAGATGAAATATCGCCTGTCGTATTCCGTGAACTTCCCGCCGGGCGCTATCGCTTGGAAGTAAAATCGACCGACTCCAACGGGAAAGAGGTTTCCGCCAATCAGGACTTCATCCTCTACAGCCGCCGGGACAAACGCCCGCCCGTATTTATGCATACCTGGCTGATCAAGGAACATACGAGTTGCGTGCCGGGAGAAGAGGCCGCGTTTATATTCGGGACCTCCGACAAAGACACGCATATATTATATGAAATTTATACAGCATCCAACAAATGCATGGAACGTAAATACATCCGGTTGAGCGATGAAAACCGGACATTCCGCATCCCGTTTAAAGAAACGGACGGCGAAGGTTTCACCGTATCTTTCACGTTTGTCAAGGACGGCAAGATGTATGTCACCGAAGTACCGGTTTACCGCCGCCAGCCGGACCGGAAACTGAACATCCAGGCAAAGACGTTCCGCGACCACCTGCTGCCGGGAAGCAAGGAGAACTGGAAATTCCGTATTACGGATGCCGATTCCGCAACCGTCTCCGCAGAGGTTCTGGCGAGCATGTACGATGCTTCATTGGATAAGTTATTGCCTTTTAGCTGGTCTTTCTCTCCCCGGAGATCTGTTTACCTGTCAGCTCCGCGCTTCTCGGAAGGGGCTGCATTCAATAGCAGCAGCCGGTACGAGACAGGAGACCGGAAAGGATTGAACGTCCCGCAATACCAATACGACCGCCTCAACTGGCAGGACGTGTTGTCATTAGGATACCGTTACGGACGTAACAACCGCACCTTTGCAACCGGAGCCGTCATGAAATCGGCTGCCGCCCCGGCAGTGGCCGAAGCCCTCAGCATCACAAACGACAGTGCACCGCTGGAAGAATCGGAAATACAGAGCGATCAGATTTTCGCTATGGTCGAAAGTTTGCCTGCTCCACAAAAAATAAAAAAAACGGTCGAACTCCGTGAAAATTTCGCCGAAACAGCCTTCTTCTATCCGGCATTAGTGACCGACGAAGCAGGCGATGTTGCGTTCAGCTTCACAATGCCCGAAAGCAACACGACCTGGAAACTGCAACTGTTAGCCCAGACGGAAGACCTGAAATACGGCTATCTGTCCCGCGAAATCATCACCAGCAAACCGCTGATGGTAACCCCTAACCTTCCGCGCTTCCTGCGCCAGGGCGACGAAGTGACCATCACAACACAAATCAGCAACCAGTCGTCCGCCACCATCGACGGACGCGCCAGCCTGGAACTGTTCGATCCGGACAACGACCAGCCGGTGATCTGCCTGACCAAATCGCAGAAGCCATTTACACTGCCGGCCGACAGCACCACGACCGTAAGTTGGTCGTTCAAGGTTCCGGCAGCAGCGGGCGGCGTCATCGGTTGCCGTATCGTGGCCGATTCGGATAAAGGGAGTGACGGCGAACAGCATCTGATCCCGGTTCTATCGAACGAGATATTGGTGACGGAAAGTACCCCGTTCTACCTGTTCGACAAGAGCGAAGAAGTGATCCGCCTGAAAGACAACAAAGGCATCCGGCCGTTCCGCACGACACTGGAGCTGACGGCCAACCCGGTCTGGTATGCCGTACAGGCGCTACCGACCCTCACCCAGCCGGAAAACGACAACGTCATTTCCTGGTTCGCCTCTTATTACAGCAATACGCTGGCAAGTTACATTGCCACCGCCCACCCGCGCATCCAGCAGGTCATCAGCCAGTGGAAAGCACAGGGCGGAAATGCCTCTACGCTCTATTCCAACTTAGAAAAGAATGCAGAACTGAAAAACATCCTTTTGCAAGAAACTCCCTGGGTGTTGGAAGCGGACAATGAAACGGAACAAAAACAGCGTTTGTCCCTCCTTTTCGACATGAACCGGGCAGCCGGACAACGGGAAATAGCCCTCCGCCATCTTCTCGACCTGCAAACGCCGGATGGAGGCTGGAGCTGGTTCAAAGGCATGTATCCGAGCCAGGAGATCACGCTTTATATATTGAAAGGGATGAGCCAGCTGACAGAACTGAATGCAGTCGAATATAACCAGCAGGAAAAAGAGATGCAGATAAAAGCGCTCAAATTTGTAGACAAACAAATCCAGTCCGATTATGAAGCGCTCCAGAAGATCAAGAACTGGCAGAAAAACGAAATTTCCCCATTGGAAATCGAATACCTGTTTGTCCGCAGCAATTACCGCGACATCCCCGAATTGGGTTCGGCCCGCGAAGCGATCCGCTACTACACGGATCTGGCGGAAAAACAGTGGAACAAACAATCCATCCACGGGAAAGGCGAAATTGCCTGGCTCATGTGGCGGAACGGGAAGAAAGAAGTGGCCGGAAAGATCATTGCCTGGCTTCGTAAAACAGCTTCCACCTCATCAGACAAAGGCATGTACTGGGCGAACAACCGGAGAGGGGAAAACTCCTTTGTCTCCCCGGTCGAAACCCATTGCCTGTTGATGGCTCTCTTCAATGAAGTTTCGCCCGACAAACAGAAAACGGACCGGATGAAACAATGGTTGCTCAGCCAGAAGCAGACACAGAACTGGGAGTCCGTCCCGGCTACGGTCAACGCGATTTATGCTTTACTCCTGACAGGTAGCGACTGGTTAGACACAAACAACACCTGTACCGCCGTGTGGGGTAAGCAAACATACAGCACGACAAACGGCGAATTGGCCACCGGCTACCTGAAAGTAACCGTATCGGATGAAAAAACAATTGCATCCGAAGGTAATTCCATCTCCATCCAAAAGGAAGGTTCCGCACCTGCGTGGGGAGCTGTCTACGAACAGTATTTCCAGAACATCAACGATGTGAAAAAACAGAAAGGGGTCCTAAACGTAGAAAAGAAACTGTTTGTCGAAACGAATAACGGAACGGAACAACAACTTCGTCCGGTCACCCCGGATGAGCCGCTTCGTATGGGCGACAAAGTGATTGTCCGCCTCGTTGTCCGCACCGACCGTGAAATGGATTACGTCTTCCTGAAAGACCTTCGTGCCGGTTGCTTTGAACCAGCGAACCAACTTTCCGGTTCTGTCTACAGAGACGGGGTTTGGTATTACCAGTCACCGACGGATGTTTCGGAGAATTTCTTCTTCGACCGCCTGCCGCAGGGGACTTTTGTCCTGGAATATGCCGTATACGTCAACCGTCCGGGTGAATATGCAGGTGGGATCAGCACGATCCAATGTCTCTATGCACCGGAATTCGTATCACATACGGAAGGGAACACCGTCCGGGTGGAGTTCTAAACTCCCGGCAGAAGCCGATACACGTGCAGCTGCGCCCGCTGAATGCCAGCGAAGCCGACTGCACGTGAATCTGCATCCGCTGGCTCTCAGCGAAACCAGCTGCGCATGATTCTGCATCCGCTGAATGCCAGCGAAGCCAGCTGCATGTGAATCTGCTCCCGCTGGCACTCAGCGAAACCGGCTGCACATGAATCTGCCTCCGCTGAGAGCCAGCGAAGCCAGCTGCACGCAAATCCGGCGTCACCGGTTCCCAGGGAAAGCAGAATTTCATTTTTTTAAAGAGACTAATTCCATCGTAAACATTATCTTTGCATTCTAAACAATAGCTAAATAAAAAGAGAAGATGAAACAGATTATTTTTATTTTTATGGCAATCCTGTTGGCAACAGGAATGGCTTCAGCCCAAAACAAGGCCGTAATCTCGGCAGATGAAACCTCTCATGATTTCGGAACGATCAAGGAAGCGAACGGAAACGTGTCGCACACTTTTAAAATAAAAAATATCGGCGAAGCGCCGTTAGTCCTGACACGTGTCATCGCCTCTTGCGGCTGCACGACACCGGAATGGACAAAAGAACCCATCGCTCCGGGTAAGACAGGCGACATCAAAATCACGTACAACCCGAAAGATCGTCCCGGTCCTTTTGTCAAGACTATTTCAGTGTACAGCAATGGCAAAACCGGTAGTTTTATCCTGACGATCCGAGGAGAGGTAGAATAATAACAGGAAAACTGAATAATCTAAGAATGTTGAACAGAAGCAAACTGGTCTTTATTCTTGCCGGTATACTGTTTGCAATAAGCAGTATATCGGCACAAAATAACGCCCAAATCAGTGCAGACGAGCTGATCTATAACTTCGGTACGATAGGGGAATCCGATGGATTGGCAAGTCACATATTTACGATCAAAAACACAGGTAACGGTCCGCTTGTCATCACGCGGATCACGGCTTCTTGTGGTTGTACACAACCCGAATGGACCAAAGCCCCCATCGCTCCGGGAAAGACCGGAGAAGTCAAAGTAACTTATAACCCGAAAGGGCGTCCCGGCCCTTTTTACAAGACAATCGCCATCTACAGCAACGGCAAGAAAGGCAGCTTCTCGTTAGGCATCAAAGGAAACGTGACTCCTAAAGAGGCTCAACCCATACTGATTTATCCTTACAGCATCGGCGATCTGAAACTGCAAACCAAGAACATCCTTTACAGCACGATCCGCCCGGAAGAGACGCTGGGAGAAAAGATCGGCATTATCAATGAAGGAAAGACATCCCTGAACATTCATTTAGGGAAAACGCCTCACTATCTGAACATCGTAGCCAATCCGGCTAAACTGGCTCCGGGAGAGACTGGTGAAATATCCATCCTCATGAATGCGAAAGAGGCAAAACGAAAAGGACGCGTGACTGCCGAAATCCCGTTGACCGTCGAAAGTATCGGCCAAAAGAAAGGGAAGGAAAGCTACCTGCACGTTGCCGCCAATATCATAGACGATTTCAGCAAACTGACTGCATCGGAAAAAGCGAAAGCTCCGGTAGCACAACTGTCCGGCACATTGCTCGACTTCGGCAAACTGCCCAATAAAGGCAGCTTTATCCCGTTGGTAGGCGGCCGGGTGAGCGGCACGATCGAAATTACCAACTCAGGCAAATCACCGCTTACCATCTACAGCGCCACCTGCGATGATGAACGCGTAGCCGTTTCCGGCGGTAAAAGAGAAATCAAACCGGGTACGACAGCCACTTTCAAAGTGACGGTCCGCCCGAAAGAGATAAAAACAAAACTGGAAGCCCTCATCAATTTCGTATGCAACGACCCGAACGGTCCGGTACGGCTTGTGAAGGTAACCGCAGAAAAATAATTAATCAGTTGAAAGGTGAAAGTTGAAAATTGAAAGTTTAATAATCTTTCTCTCCCAACTTTCAACTCTCAACTCTCAACTTTCAATTAAATATGCAACATCCCGAGAACGACGATCTGTACAGAGGATTAAAGGTGAATAAGGGAGTAGCCGATGTACCGACCGTAAATCCTTATCTGAAAAAAAGGATTCAACGCAAAGAATATACGCCCTCCGAATTTGTTGAAGGTATCCTGAAGGGGAACATTACGATCCTCAGCCAGGCAGTGACGCTGGTGGAAAGTTCCAAATACGAACACCAGCAAGTAGCGCAAGAGATTATCGAAAAATGCCTACCGCACGCAGGAAAGTCTGTCCGCATCGGTATCACCGGAGTGCCGGGAGCCGGTAAAAGTACGTCTATCGACGCGTTCGGTATGCACTTGATAGGCGAAGGACGTAAACTGGCAGTGCTGGCAATCGACCCGAGCAGCGAACGCTCGAAAGGCAGTATCCTCGGCGACAAAACCCGTATGGAGGCTTTGTCACGCGAAAAAAATGCTTTCATCCGCCCTTCACCTTCGGCAGGATCCCTGGGTGGCGTCGCCCGCAAAACACGCGAGACGATCGTCCTTTGCGAAGCTGCCGGATTCGACACGGTCTTTGTTGAAACGGTCGGTGTCGGACAAAGCGAAACGGCCGTCCATTCGATGGTCGACTTCTTCCTGCTGATCCAACTCGCCGGTACCGGAGACGAACTGCAAGGCATCAAACGCGGTATTATGGAGATGGCAGACGGCATCATCATCAATAAAGCAGATGGCGACAACCTCGAAAAGGCCAAATTAGCGGCAGCCCAGTTCCGCAATGCCCTGCACCTGTTCCCCGCGCCCGAATCCGGTTGGTTCCCGAAAGTATTGACTTATTCAGGTTACTACAATCTGGGGATTAAAGAAATCTGGGACATGGTCGGAGAATATATGGAATTTACCAAAAAGAACGGCTACTTCAACTACAAGCGCAACGAACAGGCCAAGTACTGGATGTACGAAAGCATCAACGACACGCTCCGCGAAACGTTCTACCACAACCCGGCTGTGGAAAACATGCTGAGCTTCACGGAGCAGCAGGTATTGAATAACGAGATCAGCTCGTTCGTCGCTGCCAAACGGATGATGGACCTGTTTTTGGAGAATCTGTCTGCTAAGAAATAAATAGAAATACACAATACCGGTCTTATCCGGTCACAAAGCTGTGTCAAAACAGTCCCGTTCCCGCACTTGACGCGGGATCGCATAAGAACTGTTTTGACACACATTCTTTATTAATCTAAATTATCATGGAAAAGAAAAAACTTATACTGCTATTACTAAGTTGTGCGGCAATCACGGAGGCTCATGCAGCCTATCAAGGTCGCGTGTATATAGATTCCAATCAAAACGGGATTTATGACAAGGGAGAGAAAGTTTTAAAAGACGTCCGGGTGTCCGACGGATTAAACGTAGTTAAAACAAATACCGAAGGTGTTTACACACTCCCCGGACACGAACGGGAACGGTTTATCTTCATCACTACTCCTTCCGGCTACAGGACAGACAACCGGTATTACCAACGGATCGAAGGGACGGAACAAGCATACGATTTCGGGCTGCAACCCTGGAAAGGACGCATCAAGCCGGATGGCAATCACAAGTTCATCCATATTTCCGATACTGAAATATTCAATACGGAAAACCAGGAAGACTGGGCGAATAACATCCGGGATTACGCGGCCAATCAGGATATCGCATTTATCATCCACACCGGCGACATCTGTTATGAAAACGGATTGAAGAGCCATATCCATCTGATGAATACGTCCAATATGGACTGCCCGATGTTCTACTGTGTCGGCAACCATGACCTGGTAAAAGGAAAATACGGGGAAGAAGTATTTGAAAATGTCTACGGGCCGGTTTATTATTCTTTCGATTTCGGAAACGTCCATTATGTCGTAACCCCGATGGCAGGAGGCGATTACCAGCCCGGCTATACAAAAGAAGACCTATACCGTTGGTTAAAGAACGACCTGGCGCAGGTTCCGGCAGAAAAGCCGGTCGTCGTTTTCAATCATGACTTGCTGACTTACGGCAATGACTTTGTTTTCGGCATCAACGAGAATGAGAAGGTCAACCTGAACGAACATAACCTGAAAGCCTGGTTGTACGGCCATTGGCACAATCATTTCGTACGCAGGCAAGGAGAAGTCTTAACCATATCGACAGCGACACTCGATAAAGGGGGAATCGACCACTCGACTTCTGCCTTCCGCGTGATAAACGTAGACCGGAAAGGGGATATTCGAACAACCCTCCGCTATACATATATAAATAAGTCCATTGAAATTGCCTCGATCGCAAATGATGCAAGTGCAATGACGGCGGACGGAAAGGTTCCGGTATCGGTCAACACATACAATGCGGTTGCTCCCGCCGTACGTGTCACTTACAGTTGTACCATGGACGGCAAGACTGTCTTGCCGGAAACGCAGCTTACTCAAAATACAGACTGGAACTGGTCCGGAATGGCCAAGCTCCCGGCAGACTGTAAAGGCAAACGTGTTTTCATCACAGCAAAAGCGTTGTTCAACAATGGAGAAATAGCAGTCAGCCGTTCCTCTTTCTTGTCTCAGCCGGAAGAGATTGGCGGAACTCCGCAACTGGCTTGGATCCGTAATGTAAATGCCAACCTGTACTTTTCTTCTCCGGTCGTTGCCGGCGGCAAAGTATATGCCGCTTCTGTCGATGAAGATTTGAAGGGAGAAGGCGCAGTCTTCGCTCTGGATGCAAAGACAGGTGAATTACAATGGAAGTATCCGGTTCGCAACTCCATCAAAAATACGATTGCCGTAGACGAAGGAACCGTCTTCGCGCAGGATGCGGAAGGTTATTTATACGCTATCGATGCACAGACCGGCAGACTTAAATGGGACAAAAAGATGAATGTTGCCGGTCTTCCCGTCCTGGTTGACGGATTGACAGCCGCTAATGGTATTGTCTATGCCGGAAGCGGAAAAGCATTCGGGGCGTACAACGGGAAAACAGGCGAAGCTATCTGGTTGAACAAAGGCTGGCCGCAAGGAGAAGCCACGACATCTACCCCTCTGCTTGCAAACGATGTTATCGTTTCAGGCGCTAACTGGCGGGGCTTCTACGGCAACGATGCAAAAACGGGAGAACTGCTCTGGAAACTCGATAAAGACGGGATCACAGACAGAGGTGCAACGCCGGCTTGTGTCGGCAACCTGCTTTACGTCGCTTCCCGCCAGTCTTTATTCATCATCGACAGCCGCCGGGGAAAGGTGATTGTCCGCAAAGAATTGCCATTCAATGTTCAGGTTAATTCCACTCCATTAGTCACGGACAACCTGATTATTCTCGGAACGCAAACAGACGGTCTGGTAGCACTCGACCGTGAAACATTTGAAGTCAAATGGAAAGCTCTAACTTCACCGGCACTGGTTTATACCGCTCCTTACTCCCGCCATCCCGTCGCTACTATCGAAACAAGCCCTCTGCTTGTCGGAGGTACGGTTTACTTCGGCGCATCCGACGGCATTATCTATGGAGTCGATCCCCAAAACGGAAAAACGACCTGGAAGCACAAAACAGGAGCTCCGCTATTCTCTACATTCACAACAGACGGCAATATGATTTTCGCTACCGACTTCGGAGGGAATGTCTATGCTTTCAGATGCAACAAATAAATAGAGTTGGATTCTATATATAAAAAGCCCCGCGAATGAAATATTCGCGGGGCTTTTTATATGCTTGTTAATGACAAATCAAATAGAAGAAATACGAAGCGTATTCAACAGATCGCGATTGATCGGTTTGTCATTCTTGATTGCTTTGGAGAAAGGAACGTAAACAATTTCATCGTTCTGGATACCCATCATCACGTTACGCTGGTCATCCAGCAATGCATCGACGGCAGCCACTCCCATACGAGTAGCCAGAATACGGTCCTGTGCCGTCGGCGAACCACCACGTTGCAAGTGTCCCAGGATAGAAACCCGTACGTCGAACTGCGGATATTCGCGTTCTACACGTTCGGCAACTCCCATAGCGCCACCGGTCACTTCGCTTTCCGCCACCAGCACGATACTACTGTTCTTGGATTTGCGGAAACCGTTTTCGATCATTTCCGCCAACTGGTCCTTCTCAAGAGAGATTTCCGGGATGATAGCTGCTTCGGCGCCCGATGCAATCGCACCGTTCAAGGCAAGGAAACCCGCATCACGTCCCATCACTTCGATAAAGAACAAACGGTCATGTGAGGTTGCCGTGTCACGGATTTTATCGACACACTCCATGATTGTGTTCAATGCCGTGTCATAGCCGATCGTAATATCCGTGCCATACAAGTCATTATCGATCGTACCGGGCAAGCCGACAATCGGATAATTAAACTCTTGGGCAAAGATACGGGCACCTGTCAGTGTTCCGTCACCTCCGATGGCAACCAAGGCATCGATACCATGCTCCATCAGTTTGTCGTAGGCCTGCTTACGGCCTTCCGGTGTCTTAAACTCTGCACAACGGGCCGTCTTCAGGATAGTACCGCCACGCTGAATAATATTACTTACGTTCTGAGTCTTGAAATCTTCAATTTCGTCGGTTATCAAACCTTTGTATCCACGATAGATACCCTTAACGGACATTCCGTTGTAAATAGCGGAACGTGTCACTGCACGAATGGCAGCGTTCATTCCGGGAGCATCACCTCCGGACGTTAAAATGCCAATACACTTAACTGCAGACATAGCGTCTTATATTTTATATGTTCGCGGCAAAAGTAATAATTATTTGCCAAAAAGCTGTCTATTTTCCAAAACTTCATCAAATCTTAACCCGAAAAGTCAGCGGTTGGCATTCAACTCACGGATACGCACAGCCACTTCCTCCATCAACCATTTCGGAGTGGATGTAGCTCCACACACACCGACACTGTTCACACCCTCCGGCAGCGGTTCGGTAATTTCCTTCGCCTCCGAGATGAAGACCGTGTTCGGGTTTGCCTTCCGGCATTCTTCCAGCAGCATCTTACCATTGGAACTTTTCTTTCCGGCAACAAAATACACCCAATCATGCCTGGAAGCAAACGTCTTGATGTTCGGCAACCGGTTGGCGACCTGGCGGCAGATCGTATCGAAATATTCGAATTGAACTCCGTCCGCAATACGCCGTCGGATTTCAGCCACTACTTCGCGGAACCCGTCCAACGACTTGGTCGTCTGTGAGAACAGGCAGATGTTCCGGTTAAAATCCAGGCGGTCGAGGTCCTGCACCTTCTCGATAACGATGGCAGTGCCTTCCGTTTGCCCGACTAAACCGTTCACCTCGGCATGCCCTTTCTTTCCGTAGATCACAACCTGCGTACGGCTATCGCGCGTAGCCACATAACATTTATGGATCTTACGCTGCAATTGGAGCACCACCGGACAGGTCGCATCTACGATCGTGATGTTGTTCTGCCGGGCAATCTCGTAGGTCGACGGCGGTTCTCCATGTGCCCGAAGCAAGACCTTTTCGCCTTTCAGGCGGGTAAACTCGTCGTGCTCGATCGTCCGCAGTCCCGACTCCTCGAGCCGTTCCACTTCCAGGCTGTTGTGCACGATGTCCCCGAGACAATACAACCTGTCCGTATTTTTCAGTTCACGTTCGGCACTTTCGATAGCTGTCACCACACCAAAACAAAAACCGGAACCTTTATCTATCTCGACTTCTATCATGGCTACTCCGCTGTGATTACCTTCTTATACTGTTCCAAAAGCCAAGCCTTCTGCCCGGCAACCGTCATATACGAGTTATCCAGTTCCAATGCATCGTCTGCTTTGCGGAGAGGGCTCTCGGCACGCGTCATGTCGATATGGTCGCGTGTCTTCACATTTTCAAGGACTTCCTCAAAAGAAGCCGCCTCCCCTTTGGCTTTCAGTTCGTCCAAACGCCGCTGAGCACGCACTTCCGGACTGGCTGTCACGTAAATCTTAAGTTCCGCATCCGGGAAAACGACCGTGCCGATATCCCGGCCGTCCATCACGATCCCTTTCGCTTTTCCCATCTCCTGCTGCTTGGCAACCATCGCACGGCGTACAAACCCCAGGGCCGCGATCAGGCTTACCCGGTTGGCGACTTCCATCCCGCGGATCTCCTTCTCCACTTTCACACCGTTCAGATAGGTGTCGGGGCGCCCGGTTTCCGGATTAAAACGGAAAGATATATCGATATCGCCCATAGCGTCCTGCAATTTGTTTTCATCGATTACCCCGTCCATAAAGAATCCATGCTGCAGACTGTACAACGTAACCGCCCGGTACATGGCTCCGGTGTCGATATAGGTATATCCCAGTTCCTTTGCCAAATCTTTTGCCATCGTGCTCTTCCCCGTGGAAGAGACACCGTCTATCGCTATAATTATTTTTTTCATCGCTACATATATATATTAATGTATAGGGAATGCAAAGATAAAACTTTTACCGTTACCCAATAAGAACATCCCGGCAATCCGGTATGTTTTCCTGTCGTTTCCTGCCGAGGGAACTGTCGTTTCCTGCCGAGGGAACTGCCGTTTCCTGCCTGGGGAACTCGCGTTCCCTGCACGGGGAACTTTTGTTTCCTTGGTAAGGAAACTCCAATAAGTTGCTTTATAAGCAATTACAGAAAGGAGAAAAAAGAGAGGAAAAACGCATCAAAAATCGCTAATCGTAGTGGAGATGCTCAGCATCATGGAGAGGGCCGAAGGATGGTATTTGGCAACGGAAAAGCCCACGTCGAACATCCTAATCCGCACACCGGCACCACCGGAGAAACCGGCGAAGGCATTCCCGCCCTGCAATTTCATATCCAATGCCGTTTTAGGATTATATCCGATACCGAGCCAGAAGTTGTCGGAAGGAACATAGTCGACACCGATCACCAAGTGTTTCACAAAAGATTTGAAAAAATTATCCCCTGTATATTCTTTATCGTTATCGTCTATGTAATCGATCTTCCATTTCGTCAGATACTGAGCGGTGAGCGACAGGCGGATCGGTGCATGCGCCATCTGCTTGGTGATTCCCAGCTGGATATCCCAGGGCATTTTCTGGCGCTCGTCTTCATAAGCCTTTAGTTGCGCACCGATATTCTTGAAAGCAAAGCCGAAAGAGAATCCTTTTTCAGAATCATAATAGCTCAAGCCGGCATCGACAGCCAACCCGATCGACGTATAATCCCCGATGCCCGAATACAAAAACTTCAACGAAGCCCCGCCACGCCAGCGCTCGGAAAGGTCATACGAAAAGAAACCGTTCAAACTGATATCCTTTGCCGTAAAATCGCCCGTCGGAAGACCTTCCTCCGACATTCCCCGTATCTTTCCCTGGCTGAAAAACGAAGCTCCCACACCCCAGGCGCCTTTTTCCTTATACGCCTTGGTAAAAAGGGCGCTGCCGACATTAATATCCGATATGTAATTCAGATAATTCAGATTGACCATTTTATCCATCTCGGCTCCCAACAAAGCCGGGTTATGAAAAATCAGGGAAGGGTCCCGTTCGATCAAAGACATCGTATTGCCTCCCATCGCATTGGCCCTTGCCGAAGAAGGATAACGGAGAAAGGTATATCCGGTGTCGCCGGTTTGTGCGACTACAGACTCCAACAAAAAGGAAAAGAAGAGTATAAATAGAATATTTCTCATATTTCTCTGGTAAAATGCATACAAAGATAAATAAATACGGGTATATACGTCCCAATTACAGAAACGGGAAAAAGCCGAAAAAGGTATATGAGAGCTATTATTTTTATTCCCAGTCAAAAAAAAAGTAAAAATAGCGTATATTTAATACGAATTATTCGGATTTAAAAAATAACTCCGTATATTTGTCGCAAAAGAAAAACACATCTTTAAACATTAAGAGATATGGAAGTTAAGAAATCACCAAAAGCGGACCTGGAAAGAGGTAAGACGATGGGTATCCTGATGGGTATGATCGTCGGACTTGCAGTACTGTTCGTTGGCTTCGAATGGAGCGACCGTGAGATCACAATCGTCCAAGATCAGGGCGTTGCTGATATCATCGCGGAAGAAGAAGTTGAAATCACGAGACCGGAGGATACTCCTCCCCCTCCTCCGCCACCCCCTGCACCTGCAGCTGCAGAAGTATTAAACGTTGTAGAAGATGACGTCAAGTTGGACGATGTCGAGATCATTTCTTCGGAAGACGATGCATCATCGGCACAGGTTGAAGCCTATACGCCTCCAGCAGTAGTTGAAGAAGAAGAAGAATCTTCACAGCAGATCTTTACGGTTGTAGAAACAATGCCCGAATTCCCGGGTGGACAGGGTGCTTTGTTGCAATACCTGGCAAAATCCATCAAATATCCGGTTATTGCCCAGGAAAACGGTATTCAGGGTCGCGTATCCTGCTCGTTTGTGGTCAACAAAGACGGTTCTATTGTAGATGCAGAAGTTATCCGCGGAGTAGACCCTTCATTGGATAAAGAAGCTCTCCGTGTGATCAACAGCATGCCGAAATGGTCACCGGGTAAACAGAGAGGTAAACCCGTACGTGTTAAATACACAGTGCCTGTTACTTTCAGACTGCAATAATAACATGTAAATATGACAAAAAAGGCTGCTTCAATCGCAGCCTTTTTTATTTAAACAAAAAATCTATGTTCGCTTTTAATGATATCCTTCAGAAGATAGAGCAGGAAATAGCTCAACTTCAATTCACCTATCCTCCCAAGAGTTTATACGATCCCATCGAATACATCCTTTCACTGGGTGGGAAAAGAATCCGTCCGGCACTCGTACTCATGGCGTGCAACCTATATAAGGAAAATGTAGATGCAGCAATCAAACCGGCATTAGGGCTCGAAGTATTCCACAACTTCACTCTTTTGCACGACGACCTGATGGACGAAGCCGATAAAAGAAGAAACAAACCGACCGTACATAAAGTATGGAATGCCAACACAGCCATCCTTTCAGGCGACGCCATGCTGATCGCGGCCTATCAACTGATCGGCGAAACGGAATCTGAATCATTAAAAGATATATTGAATCTGTTCACCATTACGGCGCTCGAGATATGCGGCGGACAGCAGTACGACATGGAATTCGAATCGAGGACGGATGTGACGGAAGCGGAATACATAGAAATGATCCGGTTAAAAACAGCTGTATTGCTTGCCTGCGCCCTGAAAATGGGGGCCATTATGGGAAATGCTCCCGAAGCAGACGCAGAAGCGTTGTATCAGTTCGGCATCAATATCGGACTGGCTTTTCAGTTGCAGGACGACCTGTTGGATGTCTACGGCGACACGGCCACGTTCGGCAAAAATATAGGAGGAGATATACTCTGTAACAAAAAGACATGTATGCTGATCAATGCTTTCCATCGTGCTTCGGATACGCAGAAAGCCGAACTGAACAGCTGGATCGGCAAAAAGACATTCGATCCGGCCGAGAAGATCGCCGCCGTAACAGCTATTTACGACCAGCTGCGGCTAAAAGAGTTGTCCGAAGAAAAAATACATACATATTATAATCAGGCGATGAAGTGCCTTGCCTCGTTAAGCGTCGCTCCACAAAGGCTGAACATCCTGAAAGAGGTCAGCGCCCGTTTAATGAACCGCCAGTCTTAATATGAAACTGATCGACACACACAATCATCTATATTTAGAAGATTTTGACCCGGAGCAGGAGCAATTAGTCACTGCCGCCAAGGAGTCAGGCATAGACACATTGCTCCTTCCGAATGTCGACACGACCACCATCGGGCGGATGCACGATTTATGCGATCGTTATCCTGATTTCGCCTATCCGATGATGGGTTTGCATCCGACCAGTGTGGACGGGCACTATGTTGAAAACTTAAAAGAGACAGAGTCGTGGCTCGGCAAACGGACTTACTGCGGAATAGGAGAAATAGGCATAGACTTATACTGGGACAAAACATATCTGAAAGAGCAAAAAGAGGTATTCGAAGAGCAGCTCAGATGGAGCCTCGATCTCAATTTGCCGGTTGCCATCCACACCCGTGAAGCATATCCGGAAGTTTTCGAATCTTTATATAAAGTGGGAGCCGATGCCCTCACTGGAGTCTTTCACAGTTTTACCGGCAATGAAACCGAGTTGGAAGAAATAAATAAACTAAAAAATTTCAGAATCGGAATAAATGGGGTTATTACATTTAAGAACTCCCGCCTATCGGAAATAATCCGTCAAACAGACATCAATAAAATAGTATTGGAAACAGATGCTCCTTACCTCGCTCCTGTCCCTTACCGGGGGAAAAGGAACGAGCCGGCCTACATCTGGAAAACGGCTGAAAAAGTAGCCCAGACCTATGGACTGACGCTTGAAGAAACCGTTGAAACAACAAGAAAAAATGCTCTAAAACTATTTAAAATCGAGAATAAACCGATATAGTGAGATATTTTAACGCGTATTCAAAATTTATCTGTCAGATATTGTGCATATGTCAGGCAAAAACTATAGATTTGTGCACTGAAACGTTTGGATATGCGATTTTTTTCGTATTTTGCACCCGTTTTAGAAAAGCGGTGACTTGTTTTTGGAGAGATGCTCGAGTGGTTGAAGAGGCACGCCTGGAAAGCGTGTAAACTCCTAAAGGGTTTCGCGGGTTCGAATCCCGCTCTCTCCGCTTTAAGATACCATGATGATTATTAATAACAAAAAATAAAAACAAATAAGAGAATTATTAATCTTAAAAATTAAACACACAATGAAAAAGTATTTTGCAAAAACATTCATGAGTTTATGTGCTCTTGGAATCTCTTCTGTAGCATTCGCACAAGAAGCTGCCACAGCCGCAGTTGAAGGTGGTATGTACCAGGCATTGAAGACTAAGTTTATCGAAGGTGGTGCCAACTTCATGAGTTTGGTTGCTATCGCATTGATTTTCGGTTTAGCTTTCTGCTTGGAAAGAATTATTTATCTGAACTTGGCTGAAACTAATTCCAGCAAATTGCTGAAAGGTATCGAAGATGCATTGGATAAAGGTGATGTAGAAGGTGCAAAAGCCATCGCTCGTGACACAAGAGGTCCTATCGCTTCTATCGCTTATCAGGGTTTGATGAGAATCGACCAGGGTATCGATGTAGTTGAAAAATCTATCGTTTCTTATGGCGGTGTTCAGGGCGGTCTTTTGGAAAAGAACATGTCTTGGATCACATTGTTTATCGCAATGGCTCCGTCATTAGGATTCTTGGGTACTGTAGTAGGTATGATCATGGCGTTCGATAAAATCGAACAGGTTGGTGATATCAGCCCGACGGTTGTAGCTGGTGGTATGAAAGTGGCTTTGATCACAACTGTAGGTGGTTTGATCGTTGCTTTGATCCTTCAGATATTCTATAACTATTTGTTGAGCAAATTGGAAGCTATCCTGAACCAGATGGAAGATGCTTCTATCACTTTGCTGGACTTAGTTATCAAATACAACCTCAAATTCAAAAAATAACAAACAACTATGGCAGTTACTAAAATAAGAAAAATGTCCAGTTGGACACTGCTGATAGTATCGCTTATCAGTATTGTCGTACTGGGTATGTTCTTCGGCGGAGGAATTACGAATCCGGGAGAAGAAATGATAGAATATGTATACACAGGCCTGTTGCTCAACTGGACCTCTGCATTATTCTTTATTACGATCATAAGCATGGTGCTGTTTGCAATCTGGCAGTTTGTCACATTGCTGACATCTAATCCAAAATCAGCTATTACCTCATTGATTGTTGTTGTAGCTTTTGTTGCCGTATTGTTCATCACTTATTCAATAGGCGATGCCACTCCGCTACAAGGATTGAATGCAGATTCTCAAGAATTTAACACAGCCGGCTGGTTGAAAATTACAGATATGTGGATTTGGACAACAGTAGTTCTGTTGGTTCTGATCGTTGCTTGTGTTATTTGGGGTTCCGTTAAAAGAATGATCAATAAATAATAGTAATAACGAATTCGATTAAACAAGAAAGAAATGGGTAAGAAAAGAAAGACACCGGGTATCAATGGATCTTCCTCAGCCGATATTGCTTTCATGTTGCTTATCTTCTTCCTTATTACTACATCCATGGATACAGATAAAGGTTTGGCAAGACGCTTGCCGCCTCCTGTGCCTAAAGATCAAAAGAAGGATGAACAGGTCGATGTAAATAAGAGAAACTTGCTGGTTGTATTGATCAACAGTAGTAATCAGATTCTCTGCGGCGACCAGTTTGTTGACATCAAGCAATTGAAAGACAAGGTTAAAGATTTTATTGATAATCCGTACAACGACGCTAATAAGCCCGAAAAAGTAGAAGAGGACGTTCCTTTCTTCGGAAAAGTAATGACTGCTAAAAAACACGTAATTTCTTTACAGAATGACCGTGGTACTGAATATCAGGCTTATATCAGTGTTCAGAACGAATTGGCAAAAGCATATAATGAACTGCGTGATGATGTTTCCAAAAAGAAATTCGGAAAAGCATTCGCAGATCTGGAAGAAGATCAACAAAAGGCTGTGCAGCAGATTTATCCGCAAAAGATTTCTGAAGCAGAACCTAAAAATTATGGAGATAAGAAGTAATGGGAAAGTTTAGTAAAGCGGGCGGACGTGAAATGCCCGAATTGAATACGTCATCATTACCTGACTTGGTGTTCGCTTTCTTGTTCTTCATCATGATGGTAACATCTATGCGTGAAGTAACATTGATGGTGCAATTCCGCGCTCCACAGGCTACTGAACTTCAGAAGCTGGAAAAGAAATCGTTGGTTACATTCATCTATGTAGGAAAGCCGACTCAGGAATATCAGGCGAAGATGGGTTCTGAAGCCCGCTTGCAGTTGAACGACAAGTTTGCTGAAGTAGCTGAAATTCAGGACTACATTGCTCAGGAAAAATCCAGTATGAAAGAAGAAGACCAGCCGTTTATGACTGTATCTATCAAGGCCGATCAGGAAACAAAGATGGGTCTGATCACAGACGTAAAGCAGGCGCTTCGTGAAGCATACGCATTGAAGATTAGTTATTCTGCCCGTCAGGCAGCTGAGTAATCTCAGGATATACAAAACAAAAAAGGCGGGGTTTTTATCCCGCCTTTTTTATTGCCCTTTTGTTTCCGATTAGAAGTCTTTCACTCCATAGACATTCTTGTGCAAACAATTCTTCACCTGCTCGAAAGAATGCTCCAGATCGATATTTCCATACGTCATAAGCCGCATCTCAAGCCATTCTCCACCATTCCGGTATGGAGGCTGGTGATAGACATGATTATCCAGCTTAAAGCCCAGACGCTCATAAAAACCGATTCTACGTTTACTCATCTCATCAACAGGCATTTCTACCTCCAAAACGACCGGAGTCCCGCAGAAAGCCAGAAATTGCTTCATAGCCTCAGCCCCGATTCCACCATTACGGGCAGACGGATCGATCGCAAAATGCTCCGCATAGGTATAACCATCGAAAAGCCAACCGGTAATGAAACCCACATAGCGGTTCTCCCTTGACAATGCATACACAATAAATTTCGGTTCATCCTTTACCAAACCGCGAACAAGAGAGAAGTCACGACGTTCTACTTCCGGAAAAGATTCCGTATATGTTTTCTCTATCAAGTCCAATACCGGATCTAAAAAATCTTTTACAGGCCGGCATACTACTACTGATTGTAAACTCATAAAACTACAAAATTGATGATTATTATTACAAAAGGAACTTACAAACTAAAATATTCCACTAAAAAATAGAGGTTAATCATTAGATATTATTTATATTTGTATTAAGAATGTAAGACACTGATAATACAGATATACAAATATACATAAATTATGGCACACCATCAACTGGATGAACTCGACGAGAAGATATTAAAACTAATCATAGGCAATGCCCGTATGCCTTTCCTCGAAGTTGCACGGGAATGTAATGTATCAGGTGCTGCAATACACCAACGCATACAAAAACTCACTAATCTGGGTGTAATCAAAGGGTCTGAATTCATCGTCGACAATACGAAAGTGGGCTATGAGACTTGTGCATATATGGGCTTATTCCTCAAATCTCCCGGACAATTCCCATCTGTTACGGAAGCACTGAAAGAAATCCCGGAAGTGGTTGAATGTCATTACACAACAGGGCAATACGACTTATTTATAAAGATATATGCAAAGAATAATCAGCATTTATTAAGCATTATCCATAATAAATTGCAGCCGTTGGGCCTTGCCCGAACCGAATCGCTGATCTCCTTCAAGGAAGCATTCAAACGGCAGATTCCAATCGATCTCGAAGATGAAGATTAAATAAAAAAACTCCGCATAGAACATTCAGAACTATGCGGAGTTTTTATTTTTTCAGTTCCATACGGAATTAGAAATCTGCATTCTTCGGTGTACGCGGGAAAGGAATCACGTCGCGAATATTTGTCATACCTGTCACAAACAGCAACAAACGTTCAAAACCCAAACCAAAACCGGAATGAGGCACTGTACCGAAACGACGAGTATCCAGATACCACCACATATCCTTCATCGGAATACCCATTTCATTGATACGGTTCATCAACTTATCATAATCCGCTTCACGTTCGGAACCGCCGATGATTTCACCGATTTTCGGGAACAATACATCCATGGCACGAACCGTTTTACCGTCTTCATTCTGCTTCATATAGAAAGCTTTGATCTCTTTAGGATAGTCTGTCAGGATTACCGGACGTTTGAAATGGTCCTCAACCAGGAATCGTTCATGTTCAGAAGCCAAATCGACACCCCAATATACAGGGAATTCAAATGTATGTCCTTTTGCAACCGCTTCTTCCAGAATCTTGATTCCTTCCGTATAAGGCAAGCGAACGAAATCTTCTTTCAGCACTCCCTGCAAACGTTCGATCAAACCTTTATCGAACATATCGTTCAGGAATTTGATATCATCCATACAGTTGTCCAAAGCCCATTGTACACAGTACTTAATGAACTCTTCCGCCAGCTGCATATTATCCAGAATATCATTGAATGCCACTTCCGGCTCGATCATCCAAAACTCGGCCAAATGACGCGGCGTATTGGAATTTTCTGCACGAAAAGTCGGACCGAACGTATAAATCTGCCCTAAAGCCGTTGCAGCCAATTCACCTTCCAATTGTCCGGAAACAGTCAGGCTCGCCTGCTTGCCAAAGAAATCGTTATCATAAATGATAGACCCGTTTTCATCCTTCTTCAGATCGTACAGGTTCATGGTTGTCACCTGGAACATCTGGCCAGCACCTTCACAGTCAGAAGCCGTGATCAGCGGCGTGTGAAAATAGAAGAACCCTCTGTCATGGAAAAATTTATGAATGGCATAAGCCATGTTATGACGGATACGGAACACTGCACCGAATGTATTCGTACGCGGACGGAGATGAGCGATCTCACGCAAAAATTCCATCGAATGGCCTTTCTTCTGCAAAGGATAAGTATTCGGATCGGCAGAACCGTAAATTTCTATTTCAGTAGCCTGGATCTCCACATTCTGTCCTTTACCCTGTGACTGCACCAACGTACCGTTTACACTGATACTGGCACCTGTTGTTATCGGCTTCAGATATTCTTCGCCCAACTTATCCACGTCTACAACGATCTGAACATTATTTATTGTAGAACCGTCATTCAGGGCTATGAAACTAACCTGTTTACTACCACGGCGGGTACGCACCCAACCTTTCACATTAACGGTCGTACCGAAAGCATCGCTTTTCAGCACATCTACAATCTTTGTTCTTTTAATTGCTTCCATGTTTATATTTTTATTCTTAGGTAATCAAAACAAGTTAGCCGGCTTTTCCACCGGCTAAACTCCATATTATTCAAAAGCACCCATGCGGAGCGCGTTCACCTCACGTTCGTTCAGATAACGCCACTTTCCACGTCCCAGGTTCTTTTTAGTCAGACCGGCAAAATATACACGGTCCAGTTTAACCACATGATAGCCCAGCGATTCGAAAATACGACGGACGATACGGTTGCGTCCTGAGTGGATCTCGATACCGACCTGGCTCTTATCATCTTCGCTTGCATAACTGATAGCATCAGCATGGATTTCTCCGTCTTCAAGCTCCAGCCCGTTAGCGATCTTTTCCATATCTTCGATAGAAACGTTCTTGTCCAACCACACATGGTAAATCTTCTTCTTCTTGAATGACGGATGCGTCAACTTAGAAGCCAGATCACCATCGTTAGTCAGAAGCAGTACGCCTGTCGTATTACGGTCCAGACGACCCACCGGATAGATACGTTCCTGGCAAGCGTTCTTTACTAAATCCATAACCGTCAGACGTTCCTGAGGATCATCAGAGGTTGTCACACAGTTTTTCGGCTTATTCAGAACGATATACACTTTACTTTCGATCTGAACCGGTTGATCTTTGAACAACACCTTGTCCTGGCGGGTAATCTTCGTTCCCAATTCGGTTACAACCTGATCATTTACCTGAACAACGCCTGCCTGGATAAATTCATCTGCCTCGCGACGTGAACAAACACCTGCATTAGACAAGAACTTATTCAAACGGATCGGCTCATTCGGATCAGCCAACACTTCCTTATACTTCAACTGCTTCTGGAAGTTATACTTGGCATTCGGATTGTAATCACCGGTACGGCGATTATTGTTCGGACGTCTGCCGTTGTTGTAGCCTCCACGTCCTCCACCACTATTCCCATAACGGTTGTTGTTACCGAATGAAGGTCTGCCTCCACCACGATTATCGCGGTTGTCGTAAGGCGAGCTTACACGGGTATCACCAACACGCGGCCTTCTTTTCTTTACACCATCACCCGAAACGCCATCACTGGACGGAGTGGCTGAATAAGCCTTTCCTCTGTCTTCATAGTTCGGACGAGACGGACGATTGTACGGGCGGTCGTTTCCATAAGAACGATCATTGCCGTAAGAGGGACGATCGCTGCTACCGTAAGAAGGACGATCGTTGTTGCCATAAGAGCGATTACTGCCATAAGAAGGCCTGCTGTTATAGCCACCTTCACGATTAGAGTTACCATAGCTACGGTTTCCACCATTATCGCGGCTATACGGTTTATTGTAACCGCCATCACGGTTATCATACGTACGTGGGCGACTCGGTCTGTCACCATAAGAAGAGCGGTTGTCCCCATAAGAATTATAACCTCCGCGGTCATCCCGGTTAGGACGGTTATATGGTCTCCGTTCATAGTTGTTTCCTTCAGGTCTGTTATAACCTTGATTGTAAGGTCTTCTTTCAGAATCCTGGTCTGTGTTTTCCCGTCTGATACTTGGTATCACCTTTCTTGGACGCGGTTGAGATTCATCTCTTTCTTCTGTGCTCATTTGATGTAAATTAAATGATAATTAACTACTTGGTAACCTCACGGCTACCCATTGTTTCTCACTAAATACCTGTATAATTATGCGGCGTTATCGCCTTTAATTCAGCTTTAACAGCATCACTCACCTGCAGCGTCTCGATGAAATTACTGATCGATGCGGCTGTGATGCCTTCATTCGTACGGGTTAAGGCTTTCAATGCTTCATAAGGTTTCGGATATCCTTCACGACGAAGAACAGTCTGAATTCCTTCGGCCACTACAGCCCAGCAATTATCCAAATCCCGGTACAATGCTTTTTCGTTTAATAACAACTTACCCAGCCCTTTTGTTAAACTTTTGAATGCGATTTCGATATGAGCCATCGGCACGCCAACATTACGAAGGACTGTAGAGTCTGTCAGGTCACGCTGCAAACGTGAAATCGGCAACTTAGTCGCCAGATGCGTCAGGATAGCATTTGCCATTCCCAAATTACCCTCTGCGTTTTCAAAATCGATCGGATTCACCTTGTGCGGCATGGCAGAAGAACCCACCTCACCGGCTTTGATCTTCTGTTTGAAATATTCCATAGAGACATACTGCCAGAAATCACGGCACAGATCGATCAAAATCGTATCGATGCGTTTCATCCCGTCGAAAACAGCAGCCACATTATCATAATTGGAAATCTGTGTAGTCCATTCCTCACGGCTCAGTCCCAGCACTTCATTCACAAACTTATTTCCAAACGCCTTCCAATCATATTTAGGATAAGCCACATGATGTGCATTGAAGTTACCGGTTGCTCCGCCGAACTTTGCAGAAACAGGAGTCGCTTTCAACAGCTTCACCTGCTGTTCCAAACGGTAGACAAACACCATCACTTCTTTGCCCAAACGGGTAGGAGAAGCCGGCTGTCCATGTGTTTTGGCCAACATAGGAACATCCTTCCAGTCTTCAGCATATTTCTTCAACATATCGATTACCTCCTGCAGACCGGGGAAATACACTTCATTCAGTGCATCCTTGATAGACAATGGAACAGATGTATTGTTTATATCCTGGGAAGTCAATCCGAAATGGATAAATTCCTTGTACTTCTGCAAAGACAACAAATCGAATTTTTCTTTGATAAAATATTCAACTGCCTTTACATCATGATTTGTCACACTCTCGATCTCTTTAATACGGGTAGCGTCCTCAACCGAAAACTCGCGGTAAATTTTCCGCAAAGCTTCTTTATTCTCCACAGTCGCTAACGCACGAAGCTGCGGTAAAAATTCAGACAGAGTAATAAAATACTCGATCTCTACCTGCACTCTATATTTAATGAGCGCATACTCTGAAAAGTAAGCCGCCAGGTTCTCGGCTTTATTTCTGTATCGCCCGTCTACAGGCGAAATTGCTGTCAGTGTCGAAAATATCATATACATTATTAATATGGAGTTGCAAAGTTACTATAAATCTTAATACATATAGGAAGAGATGAAGTTTTTTTCTACTTTTTCTCAAAAATATTTGGAGGTAATAAAAAAAGCCGTATCTTTGCAGCGCTTTAGAGAGATAGAGCGTATTAAACTTAATGAATTAATGAAAGGGCGTTTAGCTCAGCTGGTTCAGAGCATCTGCCTTACAAGCAGAGGGTCGGCGG
>ERZ777306.161-NODE-161-length-136957-cov-26.837672_pt1 | contig 136957 bp, 125 predicted proteins | sample MGYA00374966_ERZ777306 | MGnify/ENA primary metagenome ERZ777306 (study PRJEB29329, sample SAMN06343882) | mouse gut metagenome | isolation source: Mouse cecum | place: Austria: Vienna | collected 2014-11-15 ... | reverse complement strand
AACACTTCTAATTGCCCAATTTAACATATGCACCGCCATTTCGGCTTGACCCCATTTTTGAGGCAGCATCAATTATTTTCAGAATTTTTAAGGAAAATTTTTGTCCACACCGTGGTCAAAAATCAATTTGGTGGACAATCTGTGGACAATTATTATAAAATAAAATATCCAATCGCTTAATTTATAAGCGATTGGATATTTATTAAGGTGGTCCCACTAGGGCTTGAACCTAGGACTCCCTGATTATGAGTCAGGTGCTCTAACCAACTGAGCTATGGGACCGAAATTGTGAGTGCAAAGATAATACGTTTTTTTGTTATGCGCAATAGGTGGCGCGTTTTTATTGAAAGTTTTTCCAAAAACATCGCCATGTCACGGATGTTGACTTGATTTCAACATCCGTGATCTCCAATGTTACATGGGGAAAGACAAATGTTACATTATAATCCATGCATCTTGCTCCCTGATTGTTAATTTTGCATTATTAAATGATAAACCAATTTAACAAAACCAAGTAACCAATGAATCTTATAACTAAACGAACGCTATCTTGCATTTCGGCATCGATTCTTTGTTTCGCTTGTGCTGTTGCTCAGAATTTCGAGCAGACACAACATGGAATCAAAGCCCTTGCCAACGGACAGAATGTTGAGCTGCAACTCTACACACCGTCAAGTATACGTGTGACAAAGTCGCCTGCCGACGCTCCGAGCAGTCCCAAAAGCTTCTCAGTCATAGCCTCGCCTGAAAAGGTTGAGTTTACCGCTAAAAAGTCGGGCAACAATGTCGTGCTAAGCAGCAAAGAGCTTACCGCCACACTGAACCTGACGACCGGTACCGTTTCATTCCGCAACAATAAAGGCCGATTGCTCTCGGAAGGCACCGCAGCCTCATTCACTCCCGTGGACGATGCCGGTGAGCCGGCCCTGAAGGTAAAGCAGACATTTGTTCTCGACAAGGATGAGCCCGTTTATGGACTCGGAAACCTTGAAAATGGCAAATTGTCGCAGCGCGGCGTCAACCGCACTCTCATGCCCGGCAACATAGAGGATGGAATACCCTTGATCGTATCGCCTAAAGGCTATGCCGTGTTCTGGGACAACTATTCTCCTACCGAATTTATTGACAACGACAACGAAACTGCATTTGAGTCGGCGGTGGGCGAATGTGTCGACTACTACTTCATGGAAGGCAAAAACGCCGACGAGGTGATTTCGGAAATCCGCACCCTGACCGGCGATGTTCCCATGTTCCCATTGTGGACCTATGGATTCTGGCAGAGTCGCGAGCGTTACAAGAGCCAGGGCGAAACCGTAGGCGTGGTCAAGAAATACCGCGAACTCGGTGTGCCCCTCGACGGCATCATCCAGGACTGGCAATACTGGGGCAACAACTACTTGTGGAATGCAATGGAATTCATGAATCCCGAATTCAACAATCCGCAAAAGATGATGGACGATATCCACGGCCTCAACGCCCATGCCATAATATCTATATGGTCGTCATTCGGCCCTCAGACCAAGCCCTACCGTGACCTCGACGAGAAGGGGCTGCTGTTTAACTTCTCCACATGGCCCCAATCGGGCATCGCCGAGCAGTGGCCTCCTCGCAGGGACTACCCGTCGGGTGTGCGCGTTTACGATGCCTACAGCCCTGAAGCACGTGACATTTATTGGAAACACCTGTCACGCCTCCACGACTACGATATGGACGGATGGTGGATGGATTCTACCGAGCCCGACCATCTCGACTTCAAGCCCGAGGACCTCGACACCAAAACCTATCTCGGCTCGTTCCGCAAGGTGCGTAATGCCTATCCTCTGTTGACCGTAGGTGGCGTATATGACCACCAGCGCGCCAAGACCGACGACAAGCGAGTGTTCATCCTAACTCGTTCAGGTTATGTAGGCCAGCAGCGTTATGGATGTAACGTGTGGACCGGCGATGTCAACTCGACATGGGACATGCTGCGCAAGCAGATACCCGCACTCCTCAACTTCACGCTCACCGGCAACCCCAACTGTAACTCCGACATAGGCGGATTCTTTTGCAGCGGCTACAACCTACGCAACGGCGACAATTCGGCTACAAAAAATCCTTTGTTCCAGGAGCTCTTTGTCCGTTGGATGCAATTCGGAACATTCACCCCGATGATGCGCTCCCACGGTGCCGACATCATGCGCGAGATATACTATTTCGGACAGAAAGGCGATGTGATATACGACGCCATCGAGGATGCAATACGCCTGCGTTATTCGCTTCTGCCCTACATATACTCGACATCATGGCAGGTTTCCAACGACGACAAGAGTTTCATGCGCGCACTCATGATGGACTTCCCCAACGACAAGAAAGGTTGGAACATCGGCGACCAGTACATGTTTGGCGACAATCTGCTTGTGGCTCCCGTTGTAAACGCCCAATATACTCCTGAAAAGGTCATGAAGATTGACGAAAACACCGGATGGAACCGCAATCAGGCCGGAAGCAGCGAAAACACCAAGGGCAATGTCAATTTCATGGAGCAGCACTCAACCGATGTGTATCTGCCTGCAGGAGCTTCATGGTATGACTATTGGACAAATGAGCGTTACAAAGGCGGTCAGACCATCAGCAAGCCCACCACAATAAAGACCATACCTCTTTATGTAAAGGCCGGCAGCATCATGCCCATGGGCCCTGATGTTCAATATGCTACCGAAAAGCCCTGGGACAACCTCACTGTACGCGTTTATCCCGGAGCAAATGGTGAATTTACACTGTATGAGGACGAATTTGACAACTACAACTACGAAAAGGGTCAATATTCGACAATAAAGTTCATCTGGAACGATAAATCCCGCACGCTTACAATCGATGACCGCAAGGGAACATATCCCGGAATGTTGAAAAACCGCAACTTCAATGTCGTATTGATGTCAAATGGCGGCAGCGCATCACCCGTAACTGTTCCTTACGACGGAAGCAAAAAGAGTGTGAAACTGTAATAACAGGCTCAAATATCCTATTCAATCGGTCGGTATTTGCATCATAGTGTCAATACCGACCGATTCATTTTATAAATTATCCTGACCTGCGATTATTAAAATAAACACCTAACTGAAATTAATATTTGAGCAAAGCGTAGCGAATCGACTGAAATAGCGTTCGTTACGCTTTGTTTTTCTTTTGGCGTGAAGCCATATGAAGCCGTATCGAAGCCGAACTACGCAAGAGTTCAGTTACCACCTCATTTCCGTATGATATAGAGTGGATTTCTTGTTAACAGGTTCTTATTCTGCGGTTTGCGTTATTTCGCATAGCTGTCGGTAACTCACTGTAATATAGTTTTGTAACCAAAAAAAGAATGAGTTATGAGAAGTACATTCTTTTGCGCACGGAGAAGAAATGCCGCCCCCACACGCACCCACCTGAACCGCAGGCTCATCGGCTACCCCGACGGTGTGAAAGACCGTTCGGCGGCTGTTCAGAGAAGACTGGAAGAAGCGGGGCTGACACGCAAAATCGGAAGCAACCAAGTACGGGCAATCCGCATCAACGTGTCGGGAACGCACGAGGACATGAAGCGGATAGAGGAAGAGGGGCGTTTGGACGAGTGGTGCGCCGACAATCTGAAATACTTCGCCGACACGTTCGGAAAGGAGAACATCGTGGCGGCTCACCTGCACAGGGACGAGGAAACTCCGCACATACACGTTACACTCGTCCCCATCGTCAAGGGAGAGCGAAAGCGCATGAAAAGGGAGGAACAGACGAAAAAGCGATACCGCAAGAAGCCGACCGACACCGTGAGGCTGTGCGCAGACGATATTATGACACGGCTGAAATTGAAGTCCCTATGCCGAAGCGATGGCGAAATGCGGGCTGCAAAGGGGCATAGACGGTTCTAAGGCTCGCCACAAGTCCACGCAGCAGTATTATCGGGATATACAGAAACTCGCCGACGACCTCAAAGCGGAAGTGGTGGATTTGCAACAGCAGAAAGAAACGGCACGGGAAGAACTAAGACGGGCGAAAAAAGAAACACAGATCGAGAAGCTGAAAGGGGCGGCAACCGTCGCAGCCGCCAACATCGCCGAGAGTGTCGGTTCTCTTTTCGGCAGTAACAAGGTCAAGATGTTGGAGAGGGAGAACACCGGCCTGCATAGGGAGATAGCCGACCACGAGGAAACCATCGAAGTCCTGCAATACAGAATACACACCATGCAGGCAGAACATACGCCGACCTATACAACCGCAAAGGAAAAGCAAGGGATTCAAGCTATAAATGTTAAATCCTGCCCGATTTGCCGAAAAAGTGCAGTGCGCCGTTTGTGGTGTACCGCACTTTTTTTATATTTGTTCGCAAGGACTCAATTTTTTGTTCTGAATTAGGACAAACCTTGCCGAAAGACTTTCGTGGCAGTTTGCCAAGCATTGAGGACATTGAGAAAAAAATTAAAGAAAGGTTGTCATAAACACATTTTTTATTATCTCAAAAACACAAGTTGAGTTCGTTTAATTATTTATTTGAATAAACAAGGTTTTGTATGAAAAAGGTGATATTGTATATTGCCGTGAGTTTAGACGGATACATTGCTGACAATCAAGGTTCGGTTGGATGGATAAAGGGGCATGATGACACAGTAGAGTTGGAAGACACTTTCTCTCCTTTCTTCAGTAACGTAGATACGGTTGTCATGGGAAGAAAAACATTCGACCAGATAGTTACCAGCCTTTCATGTGACCAATGGCCCTATACCGGAGCAACAACCTATGTACTGACCCATCATAACGAAACGAATGACACAGAACAAATTCGCTTCAAAAACATGGATGTTTGCCAACTCGTAGAAGAATTGAGGCAGGGGGTAGGAAAAAACATCTGGATCTGCGGAGGTGCGGAGATTGCCGGACGGCTTATCGGAAAGAATATGATAGACACCTATCATCTGGCTGTCATTCCGGTTATTTTGGGAAGTGGTGTCAGGTTATTTGGCAGCTCTGCTCCAAAGACTCGTTTGACATTGGTTGAAACCAAGAAATACAATGGAATAGTGGAGGTGATATATGATATTGCCAATAGTGATGTCGTCATAAGAAATATGAATAAGGATGATATAGAACAAGTTATGCAAATTTGGTTAGCTACTAATGTCCAAGCTCATGATTTTATTGCTGAAACTTATTGGAAAGGTCAATTTGAAAACGTAAGAAAACTAATCCCTGCATCAGAGGTATATGTTTGTGAGAAGTCAAACAAAATAGTCGGATTTATCGGACTTTCTGAAAATTATATTGCAGGTATATTCGTAGCTTCTAATTTTCAGTCTTATGGCATAGGGAAAAGATTGTTGGATTATGCCAAAGGTCTCAAACCGGAACTTTATTTGCACGTATATCAAAAGAATATAAGAGCTGTCAAATTCTATCAAAGAGAGAATTTCGTGATAGAATCTGAAACTGTTGATGGTACGGGAGAGAAAGAATTTTTAATGAAAACTCTTTGATTTGCTCCAAAACGTTTTATAGAAAGGCGAATAAAGCCATATAAACAATATGGAAATAAGACGATACGAATCAAGAGATTTAGAACAAATAGCCTGTTTGTTTTACGAAACCGTGCATACCAGTCACTTAAACCATATTGAATCACAGATAAAATCTGAATACTTGTCCGTTCCTTCCAAGGCAATTCTTTTGGAGGAAGGAAAAGTTGCAGAAAAACTCTATCTGATCCGTAAAGGCTGTCTGCGGCTGTTTTTCTATAATGAAGGGAAAGATATTACTTTTCAATTCTTTTTCGAAGGGGATTTTGTCGCCTCATTCGATAGCCTATATAAACGTACGCCGAGTCTTTTCTATTTGGAGAGTATCGAACCAACTGAACTCACGGCTATAAGAAGAGAGGATTTTTATAACCTAATCAACAATAATTTGTCGTTTAGGCAGTTGTATGAAGAAAAACTCATAGACCGTTTTCATGCTTACCAACAACTGTTCTTGTCAAGAATAAAAAACACACCGCAACGGCGATATGAAGAATTGCTGAAAGAGTATCCCAACATAATACAGCGTGTTCCACAATATTATATAGCGTCTTATCTTGGCATAACTCCCGTTTCTTTATCACGCATAAGAAACCGTCATTAACTTCATTTCTTTACAATTGTTATCGTTCTGATTCTACTTGAATACCGAATTTTGTAAAGTAAATATGAAAACGGTAAGCAATGAAGAAGATTTTTGTAATAGATTGGATTTTGGTTTTTGTGTTTGTTTTATCAGCATTTTCCGGAATAGGATTGCATATTACCGGACATGGCAACAACCACGAAGTATGGCATAATTGGGCTGTATTTCATGTTTTGATCTGCTTTTTATTTTTTGTGGCAGCAATATTCCATATAACAACACATTGGGGATGGTATAAAGGAATAATCAAAAATGGGCTTGGCAAAAAAGTAAAATTACGGTAGTGCTGTCGGTTGTATTTTTACTTGTATCGGTTACCGGAATTATCTTATTGGGAGTAAACGGGGAAAATTCCGATATAGGATTATTGCACTATAAAATAGGGATTGCCCTAATAATTCTAAGTATTGGGCATATACTAAAACGAATCCATTTTTTACGTAAATCTCTGAAATTCGTACGGTTGCCAACTCGTTACCACTACTTCTCAAATAATTAGCTAAAAGTTTATCCCCCAATCGGTTAAGTCAAACTGCGATTATTAAAATATATTTGGATGACCGAATTTTTAGTATATTTGTCATATTATCACATTAACCTCTAATTTATGAATGCAAAATTTGCGATATGTCTTTTAATTGCGATAATCGGCTTGCCGGTCAATGCTCAATTACGCGTTTCGGGGCAGCCTGTTGGCAATAGCGTCAACCTTGGCAAATGCTCCATTCTCGTTGACTCTCTCGACCATCACCTGATAGCAACCGCGGCCGGAATGTTTGCCGACGACTTTCACCGGGTGACCGGCAAAACGATTCCCGTTGCCGGCTCTCTGTCAAAGAATCCTCTTGTAATCATAGGCACGCCTCAAAGCCGTTACATAAAGGATTTGGCTGCGCGTAAAATGATTGACATCTCGGAAATTTCAAATTCCCCCGAGCGATACATTATCACGACTCTCCAATCGCCCTTTAAGGGCTGCGACGAAGCGGTGGTAGTTGCGGGAAGCGACTATCGCGGTGCCGCCTACGGAATATTATCCATAAGCGAGCGTATGGGCGTTTCGCCATGGTACTGGTGGGCCGATGTTCCCGTAAAATCGCTTGACAATGTTTACGTTTCAGGAAAGGAAACATCAAAATCCCCCTCGATTCGCTATAGAGGCATATTCCTTAACGATGAAGACTGGGGCCTTACGCCGTGGGCCGGAAAGACATTTGAACCCGAAGAGGGAAATATCGGGCCTCGCACCTATGCGAAGATATGCGAGCTTATATTGCGACTGAAGGGCAACATGCTCGCTCCGGCAATGCATGCCTGCTCCACGCCGTTTTATTGCAATCCCGAAAACAAGGTTGTCGCCGACAGCTTCGGAATCATGATAACTACATCGCATTGCGAGCCCCTCTTGTTCAACAACGCATCGAAGTCGGAGTGGGACTCGGCCGTTGACGGCGAATGGAATTACAAGACCAATCGCAACACCATATACGGCAAGCTCGACCGACGGGTAAAGGAGGCGGCACAGTATGACAACATCTACACCCTCGCGATGCGCGGCCTCCATGACGAAGGAATGCGTGGCGACATGACGACTGCCGAAAAGGTGGAGATGCTCGAGCAGGCCATAACCGACCAGCGCGAAATCCTGTCACGCTACATCGACGGCGACATCGATTCGATTCCTCAGATTTTCGTGCCTTACAAAGAGGCTCAGGAGTTATATGAAAGCGGATTGAAAGTCCCCGACAACGTGACTCTCGTATGGCCCGATGACAACTACGGTTACATCAAGATGCTGAGCAACCCTGCCGACCGGCTTCGCAAAGGCCGTGCCGGAGTCTACTATCATGTGTCCTATCTCGGCGCTCCTCATGATTATCTGTGGCTCAACACCACCGCCCCCATGCTGATGTATGAGGAGTTGAAAAAGGCTTACGACACAGATGCCGACCGCTATTGGCTGCTTAACGTAGGCGACATAAAGCCCATGGAGCTTGCCGTGCAGACATTCTTCGACATGGCATGGGACTTTGACCGATTCAATTACGAAAACATCAACCGCCGCCAAAGTGCATTCCTTGGCTCGATTTTCGGTGATGAATACACTCCCGATTTCCAGGAGATACTTGACCAATACTACCGCCTCGCATGGAGCCGCAAGCCCGAATTCATGGGGTGGGAACGCGAGTGGGATTCACCGGAATATACCGGACTCAAGGATCCCGAATACTCATTCGATAACTACAATGAAGCCGTCACGCGACTTAAGGAGTACGGCGACATAGCCGACCGTTGTCGCGAATTGTACGACAAACTGCCCGCTGAATACAAGGCCTCGTTCTTTGAATTGCTGGGATATCCGGTAATGGCATCAAGCCAGATGAACCGCAAGTTCCTTATGTCCAAATTGAACCACAAAATGACCGAGGCCAAGGAGTATGGCAAGGCCAATTGGGCGGCATTGCAATCGCAGCAGGCCTACGACAGCATCAACGCGCTGTCACATAAATATAACACCCAGTTAGACGGCAAATGGAACGGAATGATGGCACTCCCTATCGGATGGGTCGCACTATATCAGAAAATGCCTGAAGTCAAATTTCACGACGGCTATTCTCCCGAAACTGTCGACCTGTCAATCGACAAGAGCAAGGAGATTCCTGTAGGTTATGCCGTAATTCCGGTTGACTCCTACAAGTCATCCAATTGTGGCCCCGGTCACACCATCCGTATTCTGGAGGGCATAGGATATGACTGGAAGTCATTGCAGTTGGGCGAACCTCTGCAGCCGCTCTCGTCCATTGACGACGATTCATGTCTGAGAGTCGACTACCAACTGCCCGTAATCGATTCCGATTCAATAACCGTCACCTTATACACTTTGCCGAGATTCCCGTTGTACAAGGGAGCCGAATCCAAGTTTGCAATGGTGGTCGACGGCAACGAGCCTGTAATATTTGACGACATACTCAAGGAGTGGTCGCTCGACTGGAAGGATCAGGTGCTGCAAAACGGAAAGGCCAACAAAGCCTCGTTTAGAATCGCATCTCCACGAAAACCCGCCACTCTGAGCATCCTTGCCCAAGACCCGGGGCTGATTATACAGCGCATCATAATCGATTACGGCGGATTGAAAGAGTCCTACATCGGGCCGCGTCCGCAGGATTGAGCGGAGCCTGCATGCTTCCTCATGAATGAGAACCACTCTTCGGCCGACTTGAATCCGTCACCGTCCACATCGCCTATCGAAGCGTCATTTGCGTTGTAGAAATACTCCCTGCCGTTGGGGTCGACACCGAGGTCGGACGACAGATAACGCCACGACACCATTACCGTGGAAAGATTCTTGCGCACGGCAACAACACCGCGGCCAAGTGACTCACGCTGCAGGCGGGAATAGTCGTAGGCTACTTGTGCCGAAGCAAGCGTAACGGCTCCCAGTGCCATAAGTGACAGCAAATTCTTTAATTTCATGGCTGTGAATGGATAATGATTTGTTTATGGATGCGTAAAGTTAATAATTTTGATGTAACGGCATATAAAATAACACAAAAGCCACGGCAAGGAGCTACAATAACCCTTACCGTGGCCTTTGTGATATATGTCTACTTATTGCGTTACTTTAAAGTCGGTCGACAGAGTGCAGTCGCTGTCGCCTCCGATCCATAACGTGAAGTCGCCGGGCTCAACCTTGCGCTCCATGTCAAGGCCGTAGAAGGCAAGCTCGCTGACGGGAAGCTCAAATGTCACCTGTGTCGATTCGCCGGGAGCCAAGGTAACACGCTTGAAGCCCTTGAGTTCCTTAACCGGACGGGTTATCGATCCCACCATGTCACGCACATAGAGCTGAGCCACTTCGGTAGCCTCGCGCTTACCGTTGTTGGAGAGGGTGACGGTGGCTTTTATGGTGTCGTCAACTCCGTAGGATGATTTGTCTATGGCAAGGTCGGAATAGGAGAAATCGCCATAGCTCAATCCGTAACCGAAGGGGAAGAGCGGTCCGAATCCGGCATCAAGATAGTAGGAGGTGCATCCGAGCGATGTCTGACCGGCCTCGGCCGGTATGTCGTTCAAAAGCGTTTCATGACCCGATGCCGGACGGCCGGTGTTTTTCTCGCTGTAGTAAACCGGTATCTGTCCTACGCTCTTGGGGAATGTAACGGGAAGTTTTCCGCTCGGGCTGACAACGCCGAATAGCAGGTCGGCTATTGCCGGGCCACCCATTGTGCCCGGGTGGAAGGAGTAGAGCACGGCATCCGACTCCTCGACCTGCTTTGCGATGGTGAGCGGTCGGCCGGCGACGAATACCGTCACGAGCGGCTTGCCTGTGCGTGACAACGCCTCGATGAGTTCGCCCTGTGCGCCCAAAAGGTTGATGTCGGCAAGGCTGTGTGCCTCGCCCGAGAGGATGGCCTCTTCGCCCACTACCGCAATTACGGCATCGGCATTTCTTGCGGCACTTACCGCCTTGGCGATTCCGGCGGTGTTTTTGTCACGGCTGTATCCAAGCCCGGGTTCGTAGATTATCTGCACCTTGTCGCCGTAGATGTCACGCAGGGCATCGAGTACGGTGACGGTGCTGTCCTTCTCTCCGTCAAATGCCCACGTGCCGAGTTGGTCATGCGGAGCATCGGCCATGGGACCGGTAACCAGGATGCGCTTTATGTCGGTCGACAGAGGCAGTGTGGCATTGTCGTTCTTAAGCATCACCGTCCCTTCGGCAGCCGATTGACGGGCTGCGGCAAGATGTGCCTTGTCATATTTGACCGACTGCGGGGTTCCGGTATAGGGATTCTCAAACAATCCGAGCTTGAACTTCACGCGCAATATGTTGGCAACCGAACGGTCGATGTCGTCGATGCTTACCTTTCCCTCCTCGACAAGCTCCTTAAGATAGTGTATATAGGTTCCGCTCACCATCTCCATATCCAAGCCTGCCGTAAGGCCTTTCATTGCGGCATCCTTGGGGTCGGAACAGAATCCGTGGCTCACCATTTCGTTGACACTCGCCCAGTCGGATACGACAAAACCGTCAAATCCCCAGTCGCCGCGCAGAATATCGGTGAGCAGGTGCTTGTTGCCCGATGACGGCACACCGTCATTGTCGTTGAACGATGACATGTAGGTGAGGCAACCGGCCTTGCAAGCCTCCTCAAACGGCGGGAGATACACGTTGCGCAGCTGTCGCTCGGTAATGTAGGTGGAGTTGTAGTCACGCCCGGCCTCGCTCGCGCCGTAACCGGCAAAGTGCTTGGCGCAGGCCGCTATCGACGAGGGCGATGTGAGGTCGTCGCCCTGGAATCCGTCGACCATGGCCTTTGCCATGACGCTTGTGAGGTAGACATCCTCACCGCAACCTTCGGCAATGCGTCCCCAACGAGGGTCACGTGCTATGTCGATCATGGGAGCAAATGTCCACCTGATGCCGTCGCTCGACGCCTCGGTGGCGGCAATGCGTGCACCAAGTTTTACAAGCGCCGTGTCGAATGTGGCGGCCTGTCCCAGCGGAATCGGGAATACTGTCTTATAGCCGTGGATTACATCGCGAGCCAGCAACAGGGGTATTCCAAGGCGTGAGCTGTCAATTGCCACTCGCTGAAGACTGTCGGACAGGGCGGCTGTGGGTACATTGAGCAGCGAACCCACTTCGCCTCGTGACACAGCGTCACACAGATTCTCAAAAGCCCCCTCGCCATAGGGCATCGACAACTGGTTGAGCTGTCCTATCTTTTCCTCTAAGGTCATTTGCGACAACAGGTTATTCACCCTTGCCTCAACGGGTTGTGACGGGTCGCGATAGAGCGAATCAACATCACCCGACTTGCCACACGACTGCGTCATAAGAATTGTTGCCACAAGTGCCGGCAACATCACCATTGCAAAAGCGGCTTTTGAAGAAATGAATTTCATGATCGGTATAATTTAATAACGGTTATTTGTAAACAAAAATAGCAAATTTATCACAGAATCCCGATAATCACCTTATAAAATGAGAATGGGTCTATTATTCATCGTCCCAAGGCTCATCAAGCATCTTTCTTGAGCGTGTAACTGTAAATGAGCATTCTTGCATATCAGCTTTAACATACATATTTGAGATGTACAGATTGGTGCGCTCTGCATTCAAATGCATAATGCCTCTGGTTGATAAATATTGGCTTTTATATTTCGCTATTGCCTTTTCTCCAATCTTTTCAAAGTCGATTAAATCATTGGATTTCATATCAAATATGTCGGCAACATGATTGATAATATCTTTTAATTTATGATATCCTTCATCATTCAATTTACGATTATCTTTATCATAATTCTGATTTTTATCAATATACATGTCTTTATATTTAGCCAAATCGTTAAGGCAATCTACAAGTTGTCCCACAAACCGACTTCGGATATCGGGATTTTTTAAAGTCCTGGAAATTTCATTGACAATTTCTCTCCCTTCTTTATTGTCGACATTCCTGAATGTTATATTACCTTCATTCAATGGTATTATAGCTTCGGCTTTGCCATGCTTTTTACATGCTTTATTGAAACGCTTATGAAGGTGCAAACCACGATCATCAATGTCTATGGCTTGACCTGCCGAATGGTTGTCGACTTTAATTGTTTCTCCTTTTATCAATCCTTTTATTGACATAACGGTTATTGCTAATGTGAATTTTCTAATAATCGAGCAGTCGGCCACAATCGTTCCAGTCGCCAATCATGACGCACCGTTCGCTTGCCTCAATAAGCTTCATGAGTCGACTTTCAAAAAGCTCCCGACGGCTCTTGTTGCGCTGAATGTTGTCAATTCGTACCCGTTGATAGAGCGGATGGAATGAACGGAAATTACTCCATGCCACAGGATTGGCCATGAAAGCATCCAATATATCACGGTCTATCACAAATTCCTCATCAAGGTCGGGGCACACCTTCCGTCCGCTTTCGGTCATCATTCCGAGTGATTCAAGCCGTCGACACCGCTCCTTGTTCAGCTCTGTCCAGCATCCGCTATTGCGCCTTGGCCCGAAACGCTGCAGGGCTACACCGTCGACACACTTAAGCGTGGAGTCAATCCATCCGAAACATAAGGCCTCCTCTACGGCGTCGAGATACCACAGGGTGTCATCAGGAGGAGTCTTGCCTCGCTTGACAGCTATCCAGCACTCGTGTTTGACTGAATGGTTGTTTTCAAGCCATTTGCGAAACTCCTTTCGGGAGGTGATCGGCAGAATCTCCTTAACTGTCATCGCTTGGACGGCATGATGGTTATTTGCGTTTCATGGTCTGGCACCTGCGGCGAGCCATTTCCTCGGCGAATGCCTCTTCACCATGCTCCTTGATGTAACGGATGCAAGCGGGGCGGTCGGACTTGAACAGCAGCGCAAACACTTTTGAAATGAAATTGGAGTAGGTCTTGCACTCTTCAACCGCCGTGGCACACTCGGCGCAGGTGTTGTATCCGTGTTCACTGACGCATTTACGAATCTTGCACCATGACGCTTTCTCATTGCGATGACATCCCGGACACTTGTCGGTCAAATACTTACGGCATGCGCCGCAATAAAGTCCGCATGACGCTATCAACTGAGGATTGGCTTCTATTGCTTTCATATTTTTCAAATTGCAAAAAAATTACTTGTCTGAGCAGCCGGTGATGAATTGAGCTATGGATTCAAGCACCTCGGGAGAAATTGTTTCACGAATATCGCCGTATTCATTGGCATCGCCTGTAACGGCATGTTGCATCATATGATTCAACCCGGGCATAAGCTTGATTTGGGCTTGCGGGGCAAGCTCCTGTATCACCGACAGATTGTCGGGGTAGACCTGAGTGTCCTTATCGCCGTTGATTGCCAACAGGGGGCGTTTGACCTCTTTGAGATAAGTGCGCGGATTTAATCCTATGAAGGCATCAATCCAAGGGCTTCGCTGTTGCTGAGTCATTTTGAGCGATGACACTATGAGAGGATTTACCGTCAATCCTGACTCCTTAACTATCGAGTCAATATCGATGGCAGTTGACACTCCCTTAAGGCTCTGCTCATGCATCGTGTCAAACACACGGCCAATAAGCGTGAGGATGCTCTCCTTGTCATCATCGCCAATCGCCGTCTGGTCAAGCCGGCGGCCGTTTTGTCGAAGAAGCGTTTCCTTACCAGAGATTGCCATTCCGGCAAGTGAAATCATGAAATCGGGCACATTCTCGGCACCGAGCATGAAAGCGATTGTGCCGCCTTCGGAGTGTCCGAGCACACCCGTTTTTCCGATACGGTCAATAGTGCGCAAGAAAGCGATGCCACTCTTGGCATCGTCCTTTAGCGTATAGGTTGTGGCGGTGAGGAAATTTCCGGTTGATTGTCCTGTGCCTCGGTCGTCATAACGCAACGAGGCGATGCCGTTGCGTGCAAGATAGTCGGCAATTACGGCAAACGGGCGATGATCCATTAACTCTTCATCGCGATTCTGCGGCCCGCTGCCGCTCACCATCAGTACGGCGGGAACCTTATTGCCCGACAACCGCTCGGGCATAGTCAATGTAGCGCTCATTACGGCTCCGTCGGGGGCCACAAATGTCGTGTCGATGACTTCATAAGGGAATGGCGGGCGCGGTGTCTGCGGACGACGCTCTTCAATCGGGGCTTCGGGCAACAGATCGAGAGGAAACGAGTAACCGCGCTGGCTGAATGACCCTTTAATCGCATCATGCATAATCCGTCCACTGTAGGATGCTCCGATGGCGTTGCAAGTTAGCGATATGGAGTCGGATGTGCAATATGCTACCGTGGCGAGAATGCCTTTGGCACCCTGTGCCGGGGAGTCGAGTGTGCACTGAGTGGAGCCGTCGCCGCTTTCCGAGAAATTGAATACAATCGGAAGTTTTGTCACGCCCAGTGTGAGTTCGCCTCTCCAGGAACCGGTCAATCCATAAGCTTGAAATGAGAATAATGAAGCTATCGCCAAGATGGCAAACAGCAATTTCAATCGACTGTTCATAACGGATGTTGTTTGTATATTAAAAGCCGGCTGATAGCAGTTGACGGCATAGGCACAAATTTACAAAATAATTCCAAAATTGCGGTCTTATTTCAGAGTTTCAATGCCGGTATATGTATTTATCAGAGTGGGGGATATAATTACATGGATTGTCCTGAACAAGCCCGTTTGAATTTGGGTTCTAAATGGTATAATTAATCATCAATATGGACATTAAAAATCTTTTCGACCTTTCAGGAAAGGTCGCAGTTGTTACAGGAGGTGGCGACGGCATAGGTAAGGGCTGCTGCGAAATACTGGCCGCAGCAGGTGCGTCAGTTGTAGTGAGCGATATCAATGCCGATAAGGCCGAGGCCGTAGCCGCCGGAATCGTGGCTGCAGGCGGTAAGGCTATCTCGCAGGTGTGCAATGTCCTTGAGGATGCCGACCTGGTAAAACTTATCGACACGACAGTGAATACATTTGGCACAGTCAATATCCTTGTAAATAACGTGGGTCTTGGAGGCGGTGGCCGCGAGAATCCGTTTAAGATCGACATGAACTATGTAGATCGCATCTATCGTATAAATGTTTTCGCTCCGCTGCGTCTGAGCCAGCTTGCAGTGCCCGAAATGGGCAAATCGGGCTACGGAAGCATAGTCAACATCACATCGATTAGTTCGATCGACAAAGAAGCCAACATGTGTGTCTATTCGTCATCCAAGGCCGCGCTTAATCACTTGGCCGCCAATCTGGCCTACGATTTCGGCCCTTACGGAGTGCGCATCAACAACGTTGGCCCGGGTGCGACAAAGACCGCAGCCCTTGCATCGATTCTTACTCCCGAATTGCAGGAGAAGATGCTGAAACGCACCCCGATAAATCGACTCGGCGAGGTGTCGGATATAGCTCAGGCTGTGTTGTTCTTCGCGTCGCCGGCATCGGCATGGATCAGCGGACAAGTAATATTTGTCAATGGAGGCGGAAACCAGACATTGGACTGATAATGTAATGAATTTTAATAGAATACAATAATGAATCCAGCAAATGAACTGTATGACTTTTCAGGGAAAGTCATACTTATAACCGGGGCTGCAGGTGCCATAGGCAGCGAGGCGGCTCGCCAATTCGCGATGCATGGCGCCAATGTAGCCCTCACCGATATAAATGAAGAGAAGGTAAAGGCCGTAGCCGCCAAGATAGAGAAGGAATCCGATCGCGAGTGTATAGGCATCAGGGCCGATGCCACCAACGATGCCGACCTCAAGAGCCTTGTTGAACAGGTGGTTGCCAAATTCGGCAAGATCTCAGGACTTATCAACAATGTAGGGTGGGGCAAAGCTACTCCGCTTTGGGGCTCTGACACGGAAGCTATGGTGGCTTCCTACAAGCTCAATACGATCAGCGCCTATAACGTGACGAAGTACTGTATGCCTTATCTGCGCAAGGAGCCAAATGCCTCGGTGGTCTTCTCCGGCTCAATGGTCGGTGTCACTCCGTCGCCTGAATTTATCGAATACAGCACGGCTAAGGCCGGCTTAATCAACATGGCCCACAGCATGGCTGTGGCTTCGGGGCCTGAAGTGCGCTTCAATGTTGTTGTGATCGGTTCGGTCGATAACGGCGATGCCACGCTTGAGGCCGGTTATGACCCCGCCATGCTGAAAAAGATATCTGACGCGATTGTCATGAAGCGTCGCGGCACTCCTGCCGACATAGCTCACGCTTTCGTATTTCTCATGAGCAATGCCGCATCATGGATTACCGGCATCAACCTCATGGTGGACGGCGGCGGAATGTATGAAAGCAAAATGCCGAGCTAACCTAAACATTACTAAATAATTATGGGACTGCGTCTGTTTTTGGCACAGCCCCATAGCTATTTTAGCGAGGTTAATTGTAAGGGGATTTTTATTGTAACTAAATTGTTAACAGTACAAATATTGCCGGGAGATTATTGAAGATGTGCATTGCAACACCCCACCAAAAGCCAAGGTTTACGCGATAATAGGTAATGGCACATCCTGCTGCAAATGGTACCGTGACAACACACAGCATATATGGCACGAGAATGAGGCTATAATGGGTAAAAGCAATAAGATGTATCAAGCCGAATGCTATCGCCGTACCCCATACTGCGAATCTGAAATACTTTTGTTGCAGCTTTTGCCAATAGTATTCGGTTGTCAGTGAATATATTAAGATGAATGCGGCAACGATGACTACAATGTACAGTGCAATTGAGAATGCGGTAAGTGAGGTGAACCGTTGCCAAAGAATATATGCGGGGATGGAAGCCGAAGCAAGCGCTATTTGCCATTTTTTGAACGATAACCCAAGTCGAAAGATGCACTCCTCAAGCAACGGAGCGACGATGCACACCGTCATCAACACATAGGACAGGGATCCAATATTCTTTGCCGTTTCCGGACTGCCTGCTAATCCGGTCATGGATTCCGGGTTGATACCGAATGCGTTATAGACAGCCACACACCCTACAACCAGCAACATTGCGAATATACGGCTGACTATCCAGAACAGCAATCCATAACCTACGATCCATTTCTTGGAATGGACCTCACGGTCATCAGTACGCGAAAGAATGAATTTCATAATTATTACTCCTTTTCCCAATTTACAAGATTATTTAATTGTTTTATGTTATTGCGATACCATAAGTATTCAAGACTGAATGCCAATACGGTAATGCCCCATACGAAAAACATTCTCCAGCTATGGATAAACATCGGTGTAAGGGAGAGCCATATTAACAATGGGATTAAAACTATTGCAGTGGCAAGTTCAACATTGCGATATAGTTTTTTGATTGACAAAATGACTTTCAATATCTCATTGTTTGAGTCCTCCCATAGATTAATTGCCTTAATGGAGCGGTAAATCCGGATTCCATATAGATTAGTAACAATAATGGTTGAACAAAACACCGCAAGCCACCAGTACGGGAATTTCATGGGCGACCAAAACGGACTTAAAGCCATAAGAATAAGACAAATCACTGTGATTATCCCTTCCCAAATTGCTCTTTTCAAAAGTCTTGATTTTATGTCACTTCTTTTTGAAAGTACCCCGTTTGCCACATCATCATTAATTTGCGAGTCAATATGAGGCTTAACTGACTGCCAAGTTGTTTTCAAATCTTCAAGTTCCATATTCAAACCTCCTTTCTTGATGATAGTTTTTCTTTAATACGATATAGCCGTGAAGCGACCGTGTTTCTCGGAATGCCCATATTGGAGGCGATGTCATCGTAGCTCAGTTCATCAAGCCACATCAGAATCAATGCTTTATCCATCGGGTTTAATTGGGCAATCAAGGCATACAGCCATTCGATTTTCTCGCGGTATTCATTGTCGTTTTCATTTTTAAAATGGATTGCGGGAATTTCATCCAATGAAAGTGTCTTTATCCTGGGCGACAGTCGGCGCAAAGAAAGCAAGCAGGTGTTGATGCACACCTTATATACCCAAGTGGCTTCGGAACACTCATTACGGAAATGTTGGTATCCCTTGAATAGAGAAATTAAAACTTCCTGCTTAATATCGTCAAACGAAACATCGTTATTGGCATAGAAGAAACAGGCACTGAAAATTATCTTTTCGTGCCGCCTGACCAAAGAGGTAAAGGAACTATTATAGTCAGAACATCTCTCCATTTGCATTTATTATTTACAATGTTAGATGCTATATTCCCAAAATAGTTCCCTGAGGCGATAAAAAATCGGAAATAATGCCCGCCCGATAAGCGGGGCGATGTGCTATTGTTGCGTGTCGGGGGATTTCGGAGTGGGATTTTTGCCTTCCATTGCTTCGATTTCCCAAATCATTCGGTTGTTGGTATCCTGAATTGACAGGTAGATTACAGCAACGACGACGATGGCGATGATAATTACCACTCCAACGGCTATAAATTTGGTCGTGTTGTCGACGATGATGTCGCCAAACAGCTTCTCGTTGCCGATGTATTCGAGCAAGAACCATGCAAGCCATATTACTGATAATGGAAGCTCGATTGCCATTTGAATAGCGCGTTGGCGTTTCTGGCGTAGGAGGTAGGCTTTGAAATCGCGTAGGCTCAGTTGGCCGATCAGTTTACTCGGTACTCTCACGGTCTTGAAGTCGAATATAGCGCTGACAATGCATCCGACGGCCATTGTTATTGCAATCCACATCGACATGTCGAGTACATAGCACAGGCCGAAGAAGAAGAGGCACAGGAATGGAATCAATATTATTTCACCGGTCACTAATCGGTTAAGTCCTTTAGAGCGCTCTTTTATTACGGTGTGCATCAGGCGGGTGTTGATTATCGCGTAGTTGTCGAGGCTGCTTTTCATTTTGACCATTTGGTCGCGAAGTGCTTTTATTTCGTCCATAGCGTTGATTTTTTAAGAGTTGGAGTTGAGTGATATAAGTTTCTGGCGTATTCTCGTGAGCCTTACGCTGAGGGCTTTCACGGATATTCCTACAATGGCGGCGATTTCCTCGTAAGTCATATCCTCGAGCCAAAGGAGTATGATTGCTCGGTCGAAGGGCTCGAGGCGTGTTATTCGCTGATGTAGAAGGACGTTGTTGCGGCCTTCGGGTGTCGTGTCGCTGAACACTTCGGGAGAGATGTCGAGCGGTACGGTCTTGATGCGTTTCTTTCGCTTTTGTGTGAGGCAGGTGTTGAGGCTGATGCGATAGACCCATGAGCGAATGCTGCTGTCGCCGCGAAAACTGTCGAAGCCCTGCCACAAGTTTACGAGCGTTTCCTGGAATAGGTCGTCGGCTTCCTCCTTGGATGTTGCGTACATGTAGCATACGGAGTAGATGGTGGATTTTTGCTCCATCACTATACGTTGGAAGTCGCGATTGTCGTTGTTTTCTGATTTTTTCATCTGTTGATTTGGCGTTTCTGTACATATGATGCAATAAGTACGAAAAAACTACAACAAATACCAAAAAATATTGAATTTTTTTTAGAAGCGCTCGGTTTTAGGACCTGTTCGGTGTTTCTTGCGGTTATGACGGGAGTGCTTGTGGCGCAGTAGTTTCTCGAGTGTGCTTTTGCCGGGACTGCTTCCGGTTGTTGTCGGGGAGGGGGATGTTGCTGTTTTAGGCTGCTCGCAAGGTGCGGACTTTGGCTGCGGGGCCTGTTGTTTGACGTCGGCCGCGGCCTTTTGCTTGACTGCGGGCGTGACTTGGGATTGTTGGGGCTTTGGCTGTCGGTTTGGGGCTTGTTGTGCCGGCTTAGGCTGCGGCGCGTTATTCTGCCGGGATATACAACGGCTTGAAGGAGCGGGTTTTGCCGCAGCCTTGCGGGCGCGGGCGAGGCGACGCAATTCACGTGCGCGATAGCGGCGGCGGATTGTGGGCATGATGAGCATGAATATGGCTCGTGGCACGCCGGGTGTAACCTCGATTACTGTCAAGTCGCGCTGATAGGATTCGATTGCGGCGCATATTTCGTCGCGGTAGTGTTTGGGCAGACGGTCGACTGCGTCTTTCCATTCCTGATCAAATTTCAGACTTTTGCCTCGGCGGCTCGGTGAGTTAGTTGCTGTATTTTCCATAATTACTTTTTTCCAGCAAATATAATGCACCGAAATCCCGGATTTCACCCCATAATGTCGCGAAGTACATTTTATCTCATATATTTCTAAACAATCGAGGCTGCCGGGATGCGTGATTGGCGCTCCGGCAGCCTCGGGTAGGCCTGGGGGAGAGGAGGGGATTACATGACTCCGATTAGTTCAATTTCGAATATGAGGGTTGAGCCGCCGGGGATGCCGGGCTGGGACAGGCGGCCATAACCCATTTCGGCAGGGAGGTATATTTCCCATTTGTCGCCGACATGCATTTGCTGCAGGGCTATGATCCATCCTTGAATCAGCTCACGCAGTCGCATGGCTACGGGAGCGCCTCCCCGGCTGCTGTCAAATTGCTTGCCGTTGATTGTGCGTCCGGTGTAGTGGACGGTCACGACGCTGTTGCGATTGGGCGAAGGGGAGTCGAGGCGGCCACGTTTCAACACTTTATAGTAGATGCCCTTGTCGATAGGGAGTACGCCGGGTTCATTGGCTTTGTTTTGGAGCCATTCGCGGTTCTTGATGATATACTCTTGTTTAGCCATCGGAGATTACTTTATTCGGTTGTAGTGGGGAGCCCTTGTCGGTTCCAGTTCAGTATTCCGCCGCTCATGTCGTAGACGGTCAGTCCGAGTTTCTGCATCTTATCGGCAGCATTGTGACTGCGGCGTCCGCTGCGGCAATATATGTAGTAATGCTTTGTCTTGTCGAGCTTCTTTATCCCTTCGTCAAATGCCGCCTCGTCAAGAAAGTCAAGCAGTTGTGCGTTTTTAAGATGCCCCTCGGCATATTCCGACGGTTTGCGCACATCAATCACGACAGCCATCGAGTCGGTGTTTACAGCATCGTTGAATTGCTGTGGAGAGAGTTCGTTGACATCGGAGGCCGAGCAACTTGTGCAGATGCCCAATGCGGCCAATATTGCCATGAGTATACGTTTCATAATTTTTCGGTTTTATTTTAATGTCTTGTGTTCACGCCATCGGCGTTATTACAAATTTAGGCATTTTCGTTAAATAGCGCTTACTATGGGGGAAATATTTTGTTGTTGTGGCTGTTGCCTGAAATTACTATCTTTGTTGAACGTGAAAAAATTGAAAACTGATCAAATAATCCATTTATCCATGACGAAAGAACGTGCAGCTATTGCTTTGATGCTTATAGTGACATCCTTAATGCTCAACGCCCGCGAGGTCATAGACTTGAATCGTGACTGGCGGTTTCACCGCGGGGATTCTAAAATGTGGCAAGCGCCCGATGCCGATGATGGCGATTGGGAAGTGATCAACGTGCCTCATAACATAACGAGCGAGGCGGATGACGACGGTAAGTTCGGTGCGGTAGGTATAGCTGAGGCTGATGGCTTTTGCAGGTATAATATTGTTTGAACCGTTCGACGATGCGGTAAATTCCCTTCGTAGAGTGTGTAGAGGAAACTTTGATACAGGGATTATATTTTTATAAAACTAGCGAATGGCTATTTAATGAATTTTAAAACGCCATGGAATAAATATTGAAACATGAAATATGAAGCTACGACAGGTTTAACACCCTCTATTTTTCTCAATATTATCCATTGATTTTTGATCATATTGAATTTATTAGATGATCGGCTATTCGGTTGCTCTCGATAAAGGGCTAAAACTTGCCCAACATTATATGCGATGACTTCTTTCTTAAGAATGTCCAGCCAAAAGACAAAATCTTCCTTTGGAATGTGTTTGAATCTCGTATCGCCTATTATTTCCCTCTTAATCAATGCTGTTAAGCACGGAATTGTGCATGTTTCTATTACATCCCAAAAAGAAGCAGACTCGGGCATCTTTACTATTCGATTATTCCTTTCCCCTAAATGATTTATTTTTTCATAATCTGAATAAATGAAAGAATAATCATTATTCTCTATAAACTGAATTTGTTGTTCAAGTTTATTTGGTAGCCATATGTCATCGGCATCAAGAAATGCTATGTATTTTCCACAAGCATTGTCTATGCCAATATTCCTTGGCAAAGAAGGAGAACCGGATTTCTCATTAGTCTGGAAATACTTAATTCTATGATCCCGATCAGCATATTCCTTTATTATTTCAGGAGAGCTATCATTGGAACAATCATCTATAATTAACATTTCCCAGTTTTGAAATGACTGATTTATGACTGATTCAATAGCGGTTACAATAGTCCTTTCCGCATTATAACATGGAGTAATAATGCTCACGAAACTTTTATTCATTATCATGAAAATCTAATTAGCTAATAAAAACTGAATAGGTTATAAATCCCAATTGTAGAATCGATTTTCGTTGTAACCCATTTAAAATAGGACTTTACCAATAATAGGCTGATGCTTCCTGATAGAGCCGTCCTCTCCTGCAGCACTTATATATATGACATCAACAACAAGTCGTTCAAGCAACAATTCCAACTATTACGCTGCGTATCTGATTCCCGCCGGTAATGGGATAAATGAAATGAGATGATATAACCAAAAGTCTTTTATTCAGAGGCAAGTAACTTCTCCCATTGTTTCATTATATAATCCGGGGCATATTTCGAAGCTCTTTGAAGCCCCCTTTTTGCATATTTTTCTCTTAATTCCAAATTCTCCGCCATAGATAATATAGCATTAGAAAGCTTATCAACATCTTCCGGCGGAATAAGTATCCCGACCTCCCCTTTTAATAGTACCCCAGGACCTTCAGGGCAATCAAATGACACCACAGGAACTCCTTTTGCCATAAATTCTAATATAGCCATAGGAAATCCCTCAAATCGAGAAGGCACAACGGAAAAAGCATACCGATCATAATCAATATCATTGGAATATCCCATCAATTTAATTATATGCCCGCACTGATTATTCTCAATTAAACCGGTAAGATATTCCTTCTGGCTACCATCGCCATATATATGGATTTCCCAACCGTCCATCCTATCCTTTATGGTGGCAACTGCATTTATGAGCAAATCAAATCCCTTTTGATTCTCCAGCCTTCCTACGCATAGAATTCGGCGCGAACATGAAATGCCTTTGGAAATTTCGTCATTAATCTTGAACGGCACCATATTTGGAATCGTTTTAGCATCAATTCCTTTTCTTATGAATTTATTGGCATCTTCATCAGTTAATGTTACAACATTCTTCATGCTTTTATATATCATTAGCCGCAATTTAAGCACGAAATAATTGGTGTAAAGTTCATATTTAAAATGTTCGCATACGATGGTTTTATTTGCATATCCGCATAGCCATAAGAATAGTGCAGGCAATAATCCTTGAGCGATAAATAAATCTGAAGAATCTGACTTGAGAAAATTTTTCAGTTTTCTAAGAATTAGGAACTGGGTAAGAAGACGCTTTGCCATTTGTTGCTGCCTATTGTATTTCCCTTTCAGGAGACCGAGAGTTTCCACATTATTGTCCAGCAAATATGTCAAATTAGGATTCTCCTGTATAAGGGATACGACTTTAATATCGTATCCTCTGCTTACCAATTGATTGGAAAGATTTGCAGTGACTCGTTCCATTCCTCCTCCTTGGGACATATCGGTGATAAAAAACGATATTTTCATTGTTTTTATGATAAGATTGATTCGTACAAAGCAAGATATTCCGATGCCATCTTTTCACTTGTGAAATTTAGCGCTTGGCTATAGCCGTTTTCTATTTTAGAATTTCTATAATTATCGTTCTCAAGCAGTTGTTTTAGTATGATAGTAAGTCTTTCCACATCACCTGGTTCAAACAAGAGATCCTGATCTCCAATCACCTCTTTAAGTCCGGGTACATTTGTTCCTACCGATGGAATGCCTGCTGTCATATACTCTGCTGCCACAAGCCCAAAACCATCCCAATAGGAAGACAAAACTCCGACATCACAACCCTTAAGAATGGTTTCCGGATTTGTGACATTGCCTAATAAATGCACACGATGCTTCATATTAAGAGCTTTTGTCGAAGCTTCAATCTGAGTTTTTAAATAACCATCACCACAAAAGACAGCGTGGACATTATTGGGTAGATTCTTTATTGCTTTTATTAAGGTAATAGGATCCTTCGGATGCTCCAAACGTCCGACCATTACAATATATTTATTGCCGTCAGTACATCCAACATAATCTTCTAAATTGTTTATCGCATTTCTGTATTTGTTTATGTCTATGCCATTAGTTATAGTAGTTATCTTATTGATGAGTCTGTCATTGTCAAGCCACTTTACAAGAGAATCATAAACAGGTGGCGATATGCACACTATTTTATCATAATTGCTGTACATCCACCGGTCAAAATATTTCAAAAGTTTATAATTACGCCTGTTGTTCCATGTATTATGTTCAGTTGTAATTACCTTCGGGATATTATTCGGAGATTTTAACATTGATGCCAATGCCCCATATAATTGTTCAGGGAATTGATGCACATGAACAATGTCGTATTCCCGCATAGTTTTTATCAGACTCTTAAGCTGGCGATAAGTATATCTATTTGATGTTGGAGAAATGAAAGTCCTTACTCCAATGTCCTCATATTTCCCTGATGAATCGATCAAGTGTGGCTCATTGCACATCGATAATTGATCAACATTATGTCCTCGGGATGTACAGTATTTAGAAAGTTCATAAACTATCGACGCAACACCCCCAATTGCAGTAGAACCTGTAAAATGTAAAATTTTCATTGGTTATTATGCTTTTATAAAATGTTTTCCCATTGCGACTTTATTGCTTCGGGACTATATCTTTTCAAAGCATCAATTCGCGCCTTTTCACCTGCGAGTCTAAGAGTATCAATGTCCTTTAATCTCAGCTCAATCTCTTTAGCTAAAGCATCAATGTTTTCCGAAGGCACAAGCCATCCGTCGATTCCATGACGGATTACCTCACGGGGCGAATTCGGACAATCGAAACATATGCTCGGGAGGCCCATTGTTTTTGCTTCAATCAAGACCAGGACAAGGCCTTCATATCGTGACGACAGCACAAAACATGACGCATTTTGAAACTCCTCAACGATATTGGGGGTTGACGGTTTGAAAATCACGGAATCTGAAATACCCAGTTTCTCTGCAAGATCAATATTGTCTTCTTTAAGCTTTCCGTCGCCAACTATAGTCAGCAACCATCCCTGAGGCTTTGACTTGGCCCAAGCTTTTAGTAAAAGATCGAATCCTTTTTGTTCGGAATGTCGCCCGACGGCAAGAAGCACCTTATTTTCTATTCTTGAAGGATTGTTTGATCCTATAGAGGTAAAATTGGGTATCACGATTATGTCAGGTGCCTTTTTCTTTCGATAATCAACGGCATCAGCTTCTGTCAGGACTACGGTCTTGTCAACAAACCATGGTGCAACTGACTTGAATAATGTCCCCGCCTTTGAGCCGGCAAATATATTAAAGTGTTCCCAACCTATATTTCTTATCCCGAGTCCGATAATTGCTGGAGCTGAAATCCGTATGAGAGGTGTCGCAACAGTAATTATAACCTCAGGGTACAACTCTTTACATATTTTTCTGAATAATCGGATATTTCTTATATTCAGACTTTTCAGTGATGAGAAAGTTTTATTGAATGAGGAGTTTAATGACATTATTTTGACTTTTGGCGAAACTGCATAAGGACATTCCTCAGCTTTGAACAGGTCAATAGTGACGATAGATACTTTATAATCTTCACTAAGCAAATTGGCCAACTCTACAGTCATTCGCTCAATTCCGGCACGATTCCTCAACGCCTCACAAAATAGCAGTATTTTTTTCATATTATTTATTTTCTCCAAGAAAATATATTCTACAGAATCTACTTTTTTTCATCACAGAGATAATTGTAAGGCATAGAATGATAACGATTATATTATAGGAGCAGTTACAAGATTGAATAAGCCCCATGAAACATTGGAAAAGTTGAGAGTCTTCATCATGAAGTGTTCTAAAAGTATTGCCTGAATAAGATATATTCCTAAGGTTTCAGAACCCCATCTAGATATATACTCCCCATATTTTGTATCATTATATTTCTGTCCGATACCTACAAATAACGAAATTACTGAAAGAGAACCAAAAATTCCCATTGTTATTATATATGCTTGAATTGACAGGTAAAAGCCTATTCCCGGCGATTTTATGTATTTATGCAGCCTTAAAACAGGATATGAAAACATTTCGTAATCATCAAAGCAGAACAATATCATATAGCATATTAGACATACTAAAAAAATTCTTATCCAATATTTTTCAATATATTATACTCTATGACTATATAAGTAGGCTCCAACCAAAAAGGATGGATACATTTCATTTACTTTATAAGCAAACACAAATTGACTAATGACTAGTGTAAGAATAATTCCAATAGTTACGTTTGGCATTTTTCTACATACCCAATAAAGCAAAGAGAAACAAAATAGGCTCTTTAAAAACCAATAACACCTGACAAGAGTCCCTACGTAACTGCCCCCTCCTCAACAAAATAACACCATGAGATGCCAAACAATACACCGAATGAGATTGACGGTACAATTAACCTTTTCCATTTCTTTGCAACAATATCAGAAAACTTTAGGTTAAATATTTTTGATCCAAAATAACCTGAAATAGCCATAAACAATGGCATGTGGAAAGAAGAAACAAATCGATATATGATGTTCTCTTTAATATCATAACTGTAATTCTGCAGGTGTAAAATGCAATGGCCATATACGACAAGAAATATGGCAAAGAGTTTAATGGCGTCAAATGCAAGTAACCGCTTATTATTCTGACTCATAGTTTTGATAATAATGTGAAATAATTTAAAGCTCTAAAATGGGAATGGGTTGATTTAACAATACATTACTCTGATAGAACACTAAACCAGTTATTTGAAATTTCGAAAATTTCTTTAACCCTTCTCAAACCAGGATAACTTTATCCATATCATTATGATTGAAATATTTTAGTTATGTATTGGTATGCTTTTTCACGTAGGGGCCCCAATTTTTCATTAACGCCAATATAGTCAATTGAATTAGAGAATATCTTATCAATTGAGTTATCTTTACTTACGAGTCGATCAGTGAGGCCGTAAGGCTGAAGCATTGAAGTGAGTTTTGGCAATGCAGATTCTCTGCCGATAGTAGCAAATTGACGTTCGGTAATAATGGAGAAAATGGTACCATGGAATGTTTCTGATATTACCAAATCCGCATTCTTGAACCAACTGAACAGTTCGAGCGGAGTTGGAATTATTGCCCTGTCGCACCAGTCATATCTTGACATAACGCATATTAGTTTTTTTCCGGTCCTCTTTGCAAAATCTTTGATTGCTTTAATTTCTTTCTTATCGTTGATACGATCCGGATAGGAATAAAGTAGAATATAATTATTCTCGTCCACAGGACCCGAATTGACAATCTCTTGTTTAAAACCGTAAGCCAATACAGGATCAAGATTTATTTCGGCTTCTCGTCCCGTCAAATTCTTTACTATCTTATGGGAGTTATCATCTCGAACAGAAATATATTTCATCCTGCGAAGACTTTTTGCAATCTCTTCTCCAATACCGAGCCTAAATATGTCTTGAAGTTTTGTTCCTCCGAAAGAAGCTGCGTAGCTGACAACTTCTTTTGCTTCTTTAATATTTCCATATAGTTGGGTTGTGAAACCCCATGAAGTGGATTGACAACAATGAAATACTTCATCACTGCCAACTACTGCTAAGTCTACCGGAGGATAGTAGGGATAGTCTTTCAGCCCTAATTCTTTCCAAGCTTCTTGAAGTTTTTTTGATACCTGCTTCATAAAGCATAGAGTTTTTCTTTTCTCTATAATTCTTCCGGCAGCAATAATCTTCAACAAAGCTTTCAAACGGCTCAGATAGTATGGGAATCCTGAAGATTGGTAACCCTTAAGGTTTTTTCCTCTTATGATGTCAATATATTCGACAGATGTCGCACCCTGTTGTAGCAGTAACTGTTTTAGGGCATAAGCTTGAAGATAGGAGCCATAGTTTATTACTCTTTGCATAGAGAGGATCCCGACTTTTTTCATCGATTAATGGGAAATAAGTTTAATACCTAATTTATAGCTTATCAGATTCATTATCCGTTTTGGAATAGTGAGCAACCTGTATGGCTTAACAATGTGGTTGAAGGTCTTTTGTAAAGGCTCATCCTTACCAAGAGCTTTTAATAAATGTCGATAGATTAATGGGAGAGAAGGACATTTTTTCATTTGCCCTTCCACACAAGTGTTAGTTGCAATAGGTGAAAGGTTGCATTGTTTTAACTGTTCCAGAATTTTTGCCCCATTTTCCGTGAAGACAATCACTGCATTAGTGCCTAGGTTTTCATCTTTAAAAGTTTTCCCCCATAAATCTCCTATCCGGATATCCGCAGATGATAAAAAACACTTGTATTTGCAACTCTTATAGCAACACTTATTGAGACAATAATTGCTTAAGAAAAATTTATAGAATAAATCTCCGCCCTTCCATCGGGATTGGTAGAAGTGTTTTTTTTCCAATATGTTGATATTATATGAATTATGCCAGTCAATGTCATTGGATTCAACAGGGTCAACATTCATATTCCATGAATCGTGCCAACCATTTGTTTTATTTCTCCAAGAAACAAATCCTGCTTTACCTATTTCTTTTTCTACGTTGTGAAGATAATCGCGCCATAACAACATAGATGGGACTCCATGACAGAAAAAATCGAGCAATATAAAATTATCTTCTATTTTGAGATGCCGGATATATCGTCGGAATGAGTCAATCTGACAGGGAGTGCCTGACACAAAATACTTTTCTTTCCTTGATATTTCAGAGAATGCCGTTTGTGAAAAACTTTGTATATACTTGCTGCCAATGGAGGGAGTATATTCTTCCACAGAGGAGGCTATGAAATGTTCAGCTCGTTCATTACTTATATCATATCTTACTCCACATGCCTTATATCCTTTTTCGATTAAGAATCTTGCTATTTCAAAACCGACACCACCGGAAGAACATCTCTGCCTAATAATGTCATTCTTGCTATATCCGGCATAACTTTTAGGAATAGCATTTTGAAGGGAAAGTTCCTTATGATTGAAGGCACATACTTTTAGGCATAACTCACAGTTTATGCATTTTTCTTCATTGGAGATTTGTGGAGAATAGAATCCTCCAGCATTTTCTTTAAGATTGATTATCTTAACAGGACAGACGGCTGTGCATACTCCGCATCCGTAGCAGTCTTTTAGTTTACCAATGTTGTTCTTCATTATAAATTCCTTAAATATCGCTTTACTTTCCGATATATCCCAAAAAGAAAAAGCACCGAGTAATCAAACAGGGGAAGTTTGTTCTCCTGTTTCCATAGGTTAAAACAATGTTGCCTTACCTCCTCAGAACTGAATCCCCTGCTTTTCTTGATTTGATTCATTCGGAAACCAACTATTAAGTTTCTATACAAACCTTTGGCATATCCCAATTCTTGCAATCGGGAGAAAACAATCTTAGACTCTTCAAAAGCTTTTCCTGAAGCATAAAGTCGGGGTGTTACAGTTGTGGAGGAACGCCGGAAATAATCGAGTTTATCTGGGATTTCCACTGTCTTTCCCTGGTTAGCAATTTCAACCCAGAAAAGATAATCACCTGATGCTTTTAGCTTAGTGTAATCCTTGGGAATCTTTGATATGATATCTTTACGAAAAATGGCAGAACTTGCGTTTAATAAATGGTTGCCAATAAGCATATTTTCTCGGATAAACTGCTTAGAGGAATATTTACGGATATATTTAGATTTACTTATACTTTCATAACCTAATGTTTTGCCATCTTCATTAATTAGGGTAATTCCTGTAGCGGCAAGAACTACTCCTTTATCACCGGCAATAGCATTAATTAAATTTTTGAGAAAATCAGGATGGGCAATATCATCGCTTTCGGCTATCCAGATGTATTCACCTTTTGCTAAAGAAAATCCTTTTTGCCATTGCTTGAACGTGGAGCCGGAATTTTCTTCGTTATATACTATTTGTGATATTCTGGGATGACTACGATAAACTTCGATAACCTCTTTTGAATTATCCGTGGATTTGTCATCCAGAATAATGACTTCAAAATTATCATAGGTCTGGTTCAATACACTGTCAATCCGCTCCTTTAGAAAAGGGGCATGATTGTAGTTGGGAATAATAACAGATACCAATGTAAGTGAACTCATTTATTAAATATGTTTCTATCATAATTAACCGGATTAAATATAGATGAATAAGGAGTATAGAGTTGATAAACCTTATACATTGTATATCCGGATCCATATAAGATAAAAAAGAATAAACTTAAAGTTATCGCATTATGTCTAAGATTTGATTTACAAGATTTGATTAGCGAAATAATTTCAAAAGAAAAGGATAACGTAAAAAATATTATTAAATAATTTATAACTCTTCCGAAAATGACAGGATTAAAAAATGCCATAAAACCAAATAAGCCAAGGAGTGCTATCGGATTCTCAAACATAATTTTCCTATGACACCCAAATTTGATTAGTAATGCAAATAGAATAGGAAAGAGGCCTAATCTTAATAATTTCAACGAATCTACAAGTAACCCATGTGTGGTTTCATTGGTGTAGTCGGCAATCTTATCTCCTATTATAAGGACATTTTGCGTTAATATTAGCACACGATTCAAAAAGAACATACCCAAACTAATGCAAATCAACAACAATAGATATTTTCTATTAAATTTTATCCACGTAAGGAACGGAAAAATAATCAATATAAATGCTGATAGATGAAACATCATACACAATGTAACTCCTAAATAATATATCATCCATTTTTTCTGAATCAAAGGTTTGTATAGAAAAGCAAAGATTAATGCGGCGATTGATTCTCTCATAACCTCGCATGTAAAATTCATATAGGACATAAAGAAAAACACAAATAAAGCTGAAAATATATATTTGGTGTTCTTCGATATAAAAATGAATAGCAATGTATTCACAATAAAAGAATGGAGAAGCTGAAACACGTAGAAATCAGGAGAGATGCTTTTGGTTACAGCACATAAAAAATTATATCCTGGTTGCATGATATCCCCAAATGTAAATTGATAGTTTTCTAGATCGCTTTGCCATTCATAGTATCCCATATAATTTATGGTATCTCCTCCCACTCGATACCGAAATCCGATAAGCAGCAGAAGATAAATATATAAAAATGCCCATACAATTATTTTGCCTTTTTTATACCCGTTTATGTCGAAGGCAAAGATTGAAACTAAAGTAATGAAAAATGGAATTGTATAGAGGAACATATATTATTCGTTATTCTGAATAATCTCCTTTGTCTTTTTTAAAAATTGATTTCCCCATTTTCTGTCAGGTTCAAGATGATTGCCTTCTGCCCATTCATTCCACGCATTGATAAAAATGAAGTTTTCATGCTGGGAATATGGCTTAAAATGTTTCATTATGAAATCAAGCCATTTAGCATAATATGAGGGTGAATTATTTATGAATAGGAATGCATTCTTTTTCCGTCGTGATGTATTATCCCATCCGGGAGTTAAACAAGGGTATTGTTTGTAATTCGGTAAATGCCAGTGTTTAATATAATAATTCACATATTTCTGGTAGTTTACAATTTTAGGGAATCGGTTTCTGAAAAAAACTGAATTAATATACTGTAATAATTTATGGTTAGCCTTCTTCTTATAATTAGACATCATTGCACTAACAGGTTGGAAGTCAATCGCGGCATCAATGTCTGATGATAAATACTCTTTACCGGCTTGCCCGAATGATTCAAATCTTGTGATATATAAATCAATACCTTCTTTTGCAGCCTCTTCACGCCATATTTTAAGCATGGAATCTAAATTAGGAATTATTGTGGTTCGGTATATTGCAATCACCGGTTTATCATCAATCCTGATGTATCGATAATCTTTAAAATACGGGATTAACCATTTGATATGGTTGCGGGCATCCTCTTCGGTATATTCCTGTTTTATCAAAATTTGTTTTTCGCCGCCATCCCATGCTCGTGTCCAATTTTCGTTAGCCCAGCATATCATGAAAGGAAAGTTGGGCTTGCCTGATTCAAGGATTTCTTGAAGAGGACGCTCCATCAGTAGTTTCCCATTAAACCAATAATGATAGTAGCAGAATCCATATAAGCCGAATTCCTTTGCCATTTGAGCTTGTTGTTCTCTAACTTCTGGAACTCTTAGGTCATAGAAACCTAAGTCAGAAGGAAGGTGTGGTTGGTAATGTCCTGGAAATCTTGGACGTGATTTTGTTACATTCGTCCATTCCGTAAATCCTTTTCCCCACCATTCATCATTTTCTTTGAATGGATGATATTGAGGTAGATATATAGCTATGACTCTGTGTTTTGATTTCATTTATTTTTTAAAAGATTGAATAAGTGATTTATTTCTTTAAAATTTAATATACACGATGATATTGAATAAAATAGTACACATATCAGGATGTCAATTAAAAGTTGTTCGATTCCAGATTGAGTAAAATTATTGTATATATAAATAGTCGAACATGCTATGACTGTGGAAAAAATAGCTGGTAACAGCATTGCTATTTGGGCCAAAATTGTAATATCAAGATATTTCTTTGTATAAAACATATGAATAAATAATGCAAATTGAGTGGCTATAACTTGTCCCCAGCAAAGCCATATAAGACCAAAAGGCAAGCTAATTATTAAGCACAATAATCCTATAATTTTTTTATAAATATCTATTTTTAAATAGATATTAGACTTCCCAAGGGCATTTAATAGATTTATCTGAAGTCCTTGAGATGGATAAAATGCTAATGCTAAACATAGAATTTGTAATGGATAAATGACATTTGCCCATTTTGAACCTAAAATGATTTCGACAATATTAGGCGCAATGGTGATCATTAATCCCATTAATGGGAATATTATTAAGGCAAGTGCTTTATAATAAGAGTTATATACTCTACGTAATTCACCAATATTTGATTGCAATCTACATAATGTAGGATAACTTACTCTTTGTATTATCATAGAAATATTAGTTGATGGAAGAGTACTGAACTGATAAGCTCGCGAATATAAACCCACATCTGTGGGATTATATACTTTCCCAATGACTATTAAATATAGATTGTCGTATATAGTTGATAGTATACCTCCAACCGCAATCTTCGATCCAAAGTTGAATAAATTTTTAAAGGATTCAAGATTAAAAATAAGTTTAGGTTTCCATTTTAATAATACCCATAGTAGACCGACATTTATTATCTGATTTATAATTTGAAGAATAACTATTGCCCATACTCCAAATCCATTAAAAGCGCAATAGATTCCTAACACTCCTGAAATTAAAGAAGAGGATAAAGATGCCTTTGTTTGAGTTTTAAAATCTAATTTAATATTAAATTTTGCCCTATGCACTACACTAAAAGCATTTATGATAATACCGAATGATATTACTCGTGTAAGGGATGTTAATATCGGCTCATTGTAAAATTTAGCGATTAATGGCGCAGATATGAATAATATTATATATAATAGGATCGATAATACTATATTGAAATAAAAAACGGTACAAAAATCACATTCATTTCTATCTAGTTTTCGAATAAGTGCTTGAGAAAATCCACTATCGACCAATGATTGGGCTATTGCAATGAATATGGTAAGCATCCCTACAAGACCATAATCTTTTGGAGTAAGGATGCGTGCCATTATAATCATTACAATGAAGGACACTCCTTGTACTGAAAATCGCTCAATTGAACTCCATATTATACCTTTAAATGTCGTGTGCTTCAGCGATTCATCCATTTAATTAAAAATATCGAATGAAGGAAAGATTATTCACAGCTACCACTATCTAACACAAATAATGCAATAATGGCTGCTTCTTTTAGAAATCCTTTAAAGAATGCTTTTAATTTATTTAGCTTTTTGTGGAGAGTTCATTCATGATATAATTCTCCGCTTTTTGATAACGGCTGTAATGTCTTGCATAGGTTAATATCCTTTAGTGACTTAGATGTTCTGGAGTTAATCCTCATATCAAAGTCAAGGGAACCACTCAATTTACGGAGAATTCTATATAACCCTTTGGGTGATATGGTTGAGGTTGTGTGTGATATGGCGAATAGGCAGCGTCCCATTAGAGCAAAGAGCTCCACAGGGTGCCTTTGAGGGTCTTGTGTTTCAGTGATTCGGGCATGGCGGTTGGCGCCTGATGCGGTGGGGCGGGGTTAGCCGAGGACGGTGAGGAAGGTGGCGGGGATTTCGGCTTTGACCATGAACTGCAGGTTGAGCAGCTCGACGATGAGGTTGTAGCGTCGTCCTTCTTTAATTACGAGGCCTTCGTATCCGGCAAATGTGCCGTCGGTCACGCGCACTCTCGTTCCTTCAGCGAGGTGGCAACGGCGTTCTTCGTCGAGCATCGTCATTTCGGCGCATCGTGATATGATCCATTTGAAGCGCATCATTTCGGCTTCGGGGATTATGGCATATTCGCGTGATGTCCCGTTTGATGTTGTGTATATCGCCGCCGTCCCAAACAGGTTGCTACTTAGTGACTTGACTTCTTCGGAGGTGGCGCGCAGGAATATGACGTTGCGTATGACGGGCTGTGTCTTGACGATGCGTTTCTTGCCTTGCATCTTGACCACCTCTTCGACGGGATAGTAGGTTTCGACGGCGATTCCTGCGGTCGACTCTATCTGCTTGATTACTGTGTCGACGGGGGAGAACATGCGCATTGCATACCAATGGCTTTCGATGTCACACACTGATGATGCTACCTGACGCACGGCTGCGTCGATGTCGTCGCGGTCGACGGGCATGTCACGACGGTCGGCGAACTGAAATATCGAGGCTTCGGTGTTGCTGACACATTCGGCAATGACCGAGAGGTCGATGCCGCACTCTCTTGCGCATGATATCCAGCCGTTGAGCGCGGAGTCGGGGTTGAGCTGACGCTGTAGCTGCAAGTTGCGGCTGACGATACCCAGTCGTGAGGCGTACTCGTCGAAGTCAAGTGTATTGGCAAGGGGGAAGAGTGGGGCGTTACCGTCGGATTTTCGGTCGGGTAGCAGACGGTCCATGCATGAGAGCCTGATTATCTTACGCCCGTCGGGAATGTTTATGTAGTCGTCGGTTATGTCGTTGAGCGTCATGAGCTTCATGCACTCAAACGATGTGCCGCAGGTGTAGAAGCTGAACATGAACATGTCGCGTACTCGTGCGAGTGCCGGATATTGACTCATCGAGGCGTTGGCTACGGTTAAGATGTCGTCACGTGTCGTGAGGTTGGTTTCGGCATCGTTTTTCGACGATACGTTGGCAAACACCTTGTTTCCGTCGTCGACCGAGTTGTTGAAGATGGCGCGCAGCGTCATCAGATAGAGTTTTATCGTTGATGCCGACTTTTTTTCATCGACAAGCCATGCGGCAAATCGCGACAAGTCGTTCTCGTCGAAATCGGTCACATCGATGGTGTCGTTTCCAAGGAATTTACGGAATGAAGAGATGCATGCCCGATAATATTTTACCGTTGACGGTGTCTTTCCCTCGATGCTCTTGGCCAGGAGTTGCGACAGGTCGACAATTTGTTCTGCGATTTCGTGCATATAGTCGGGGGTGAAATTAAAACCTATATAATCCTGGGCGATGCTAAAATTCCCTCCATCGGCGTTATGAGTTTAGCTGACAGAGGTTTAGGACTAATTACACTGCGCAATAGCGCGACCATACCAAACATTTTCAATTACTTCTCCACAATTAAAAGCTTCGAAGCTGTGTCCGTTGTCGTTTGACGGCGACTTTGGATTTGACTGCAAAAATAGAAAATATTATTGAACTTTACAACTGTACTGTCAAATTAGGCGTGTTGATGTGGTCAATGGACGATAACGTATTTTTGAATTGAGGGTATCGGGCATAGTTAATTTTTGGTTAAATGGATGGAGTTCCGACGGTTTGTTGCTGTATTTTGATACTTTTGCAAAATATATCTATTAAAAATGTTATAGTATGAAAAGGACTTTTATCACATTTCTAATCGTGTTGATTGGCGTTGTTAATGTGTATGCTCAGCAGGTTAAGATGGAGTATGACAACAAGGCGCTGTCGCTGCCCGAGGTTATGCAGCAATACTTCAGAATAAAGGGCGTTCAGTGCATGAGTGCTACAATGAAGGGTGACTTTAACGGTAAGCGCGGCAGGATTAAGCGAATTACATGTCACAACGGTGAGTTTTCCGAAAAGGAGATGATGTCGGAGTTTATTCATTTCGTGTTGACCGACAGCGTGGAAACGCTTGATTTCATGGCAGTGCCTATTGATGACGGCAAGATGCTGCTGGAATGCGTATATCCTGTTAACGGTCAGCAGATGTTTTCCGACACATTGGATATCGATAAAAGTAAAATCCTGATGGAAACCTATACCGCCGACGATGACGCAGCCTTCCCAATCTTGGCTTACTCTTCGGGAATTAAGATTGACAGTGAAATAGGCACTATGATTTGGTTCTGCGGTCTGCGCGATTCAGGCGTTGCACCGCGTAAATGGCGTGATGAGCACGGCATAGACGATTATGTCTATTACACTGTTACGCTTGAGGAGGACACGCCTCCGGGCGACAATGATCCTGTGTATGTGAAGGTTGCCAAGGAAGGCAGCGAGGCTCTCCACAGGCATTGACGGTTACTTGTCGTGATTGTTATAACAAAGGCTTGCTTCAGCGTCGAAGCAAGCCTTTGTCATTTTTAACCCGCTCTAAATCAAATTATTTATAAGAAAACTGCAATGTCGATTTTATGTCGGTGCTTGACGAGCCTATGTAAACTTTGAATTTGCCCGGTTCGGCAATCCACTCGTGAGCCTTGTCGTCAAAGAACTTCAGGTCGTCGGGTGTTATCTCAAATTTCACGACTTCGGTTTGCGACGGGTTCAATTCAACTTTCTTGAATCCCTTCAGCTCCTTGAGCGGACGCGGAAGCGACGACTTTTCGTCGGCTATGTAGAGCTGTACCACCTCTTTTCCTGCGACTTTGCCGATGTTGGTCACCGGTACCGATACGGTGATGCTCTTGTCGCCTTCCATCAGGTTGGATGAAAGTGACGCCTTGTCGTACTCAAATGTGGTGTAGCTCAGGCCGTGACCAAACGGGAACATGGCCGGAATCTTCTTGGTGTCGTGCCAGCGATAGCCTACCAGAATGTCCTCAAGATATTGCTGCTGGGGACTTTTGCCTTCGCGCTCGATTCCGGGATAGGATTCGGCGCCGAATGAGTGGGCTCCGTTGTCCTCAAGTCGCTTGGGGAATGAGAACGGAAGCTTGCCGCTCGGATTGGTCTTGCCCGAAATCACATCGGCCATCGACGGGCCTATCATTGTGCCGAGATACCAGCTTTGTATTACAGCCGGCACCTTGTCAAGCCAGGGCATTGCGTAGGCATTGCCGGTGACATTGGCCACTATCACATTTGGGTTGACTGCAACCAGCTCCTCGATTATCTTGTCCTGTCCCCACGGGAGGTTGTACTCGCGGCGGTCGGTCGATTCGCAATCCTGAAAAGCATTCTTGTTAAGTCCACCTATATATATTACGGCATCGGCGTCTTTGGCCATCGCCACAGCTTGATTGCGCAACGAGTCCAATGTGGTTTGCGCTATGCGGTCTTCGCGTTCATACATGGCACGCCCCGAGCGGTAGCCTTCGGCGTAGGTAACGCCGTTGCCGTAGGTGTTGCGTATGGCGTCGAGAGGCGTGAACATGTCCTTGACCTTTAGCTCTGATGAGCCTCCGCCCTCGTTGAGGAATCTAACTGCGTTTTCGCCAACCACAAGTATCTTCTTGTATTTGGCCGGGTCGAGCGGCAGGATGCCGTTATTTTTAAGGAGCACGATTGCTTCATCACCTATGCTTTTGGCTGCAGCGTAGTGCTCGGGCGATGTGGCCGAGCCGAAAGGCCTGTCGGGATTCATTGCCGTGCGGAAGATGAGCCGCAAAATGTTGCGGGCCTTGTCGTCGACTGTCGATTCGGGCACCTCGCCGCTACGCATCATGTCGAGGTAAGGATTGGCGAGATAGTAGTCGGAGTAGGGTGACTTGCTTTCGCTTGTGAGGCCGTTGGTCCAGGTTCCCATTTCGATGTCAAGACCGTTGAGGGCTGCCTGCTTTGTGTCGTGAGCGCCGCCCCAGTCGGTAATTACTGCACCGTCAAATCCCCACTCGCCGCGCAGAATGTCGTTGAGCAGGCGTGAATTGTGGCAGCAATGCTCGTCCCACACCTGGTTATATGCGCCCATGATGCTCCAGGCACAGCCGTCGACTACGGCCTTCTTGAATGCCGGGAGATATATTTCATAGAGTGCGCGATCTGAAAGCACCACATTTATGCTGCCGCGCCAGCGCTCCTGATTGTTAAACGCGAAATGCTTGACGCATGCAGCCACGCCGTTTTTCTGCAGCTCCTGGATGTAGGGGACTACCATTTCTCCCGAAAGGTAGGGGTCCTCGCCCATATACTCGAAGTTGCGGCCGTTGAGCGGTGTGCGATATATGTTAACGCCGGGACCGAGCATCACGTTCTTGTCGCGATAGCGGGCCTCTTCGCCGATGCTCTTTCCGTAGATTGCCGACATTTCAGGATTCCATGTGGCGGCAAGGGCCGTGAGAGCCGGGAATGCCGTTATTGAGTCGTTGGTCCAGTTGGAGTATCCCCAGTCGTTCCAGTTGATTTCGGCGCGCACCCCATGAGGCCCGTCGCTCATCCTTATTTCGGGAATGCCGAGGCGAGGAACTCCTGCGCTCGAAAATTTACTCTGGGCATGGCACAGCCTTACTTTCTCCTCCAGTGTCATTCGCGATAGAGCGTCCTCTACACGCTCCTCGATAGGCTTTGTCTTGTCAAGATAGACCGGCTGTTGGCCTGAAGCCAATATCGATGTGCCGATAGCTATCGACATCAGTGTCGTTTTAAGTTTCATGTATTATAAGTTAAATTTTTAAGTTATTTCAAATGTTGGCTGTAACCTTCTCGCCGTTGTATTTCACAAGCAGTCCTTTTGCCTTTATGGCGTTGGCTGTTGCGTGCTTGCCGTCGACCTTTACTACGTTGAACAGTCTGTCGGCTTTCATGCCGGGGTATTGTCCCTCGCGACTCTCTATCGTCAGGGTAGAGGCGTCGTCGTCATATCGGAACCTTATCTTGGAAAATTCACCGCGCTCGTAGCCGTAGTTTGTGCCTTCGTCCTCATAGAGGGTGAAGTCGCCGTCATTTCCGCCGTAAACAACGATGGTCGTCGGCTCGCCGGATTCCTCGGCTGTCGACATTATGTCGCCGCCTGCGGGAATGATTGAACCTGCGCGCACATAGAGCGGTATCCTCTCGTAGGGCGCGTCGACGGTGATGTCGCGCCCACCTTCAATCATCTTTCCGCTGTAGAAGTCATACCATTTACTTCCTTCGGGGAAGTAGACGCTGCGGCTGCGTGCTCCATATTTATATACGGGCGCTACAAGGAGAGCCGGACCGAACATATATTGGTCCTTGATGTCAAATGTAGCTTTGTCGTCGGTGAAGTCCATCACCATGGGGCGCATGATTGTGTAGTCGTTGAAGTAGGTCATGCCGGCAAGCGAGTATATGTAGGGCATGAGGTTGTAGCGCAACTTTGTGTAGGCCGTTATTGCCTTATAGGCCTGATGCGATTCGGGGGCGATGTTGAACACCTCGCGGAAGGGCCATTGGCCGTGGGCGCGGAAGAGCGGGGTGAAGGCTCCAAACTGATACCAGCGTGTGTTCAGTTCGCGCCACTCCTTGAGATCGGCGTTTTCGTTGCCGGTGAAGTTGTACTCCCGTTGGGCGGCTACATAGCGGTCCTCGACACAGAAGCCGCCGATGTCCATGGTCCAGTAGGGGATTCCGCTTACCGAGAAGTTAAGTCCCGCCGATATCTGCGCTTCCATGTCCTCCCAGCGGGTGGCGATGTCGCCGCTCCATGTGGCGGTCGAGTAGCGCTGAAGTCCCGAGAATCCCGAGCGGGTAAGCAGGAACACACGCTTGTCGGGCTCGACACCTCGCTGTCCGTTGTAGATGGCCTCGGCATTCATCAGGGCGTAGGCGTTGAAGTATTTGGCCGACGGACCGAGTGCCGTTGGGGTTGAGAGGTATTTGCGATATTCGATGTCGGTGCAGTCGCGAATGTTGGGCTCGCTGGCATCCATCCACCATGCATCGAATCCGAGCGGCATGTAGTGGTCGTTCATCTGCTCCCAGAACAGCTTGCGTGCATCGGGGTCGTAGGCATCGTAGAACGAGCCGAGATAGCCGGGACCGACCCAGTCGCGGATGCTGTCGCGAATGGCTCCCTGATACATCCATCCGTTTTTGTCAAACTCCTTGAAGTGCTCGGTGGTGATATAGAATTTTGGCCACACCGAAATCATCACGCGCCCGTTCATTGCATGGATGGAATCGACCATGCCCTTGGGGTCGGGGAATCGCTTGCGGTCAAACTCATGGCTGCCCCATGCGTCCTCTTCCCAGTGCTGCCAGTCGATGACTATGTTGTCGATAGGTATGCGGCGTTTGCGGAATTCGGCTAATGTCGACAGCACTTCGTCCTGAGTGTTGTACTTTTCGCGGCTTTGCCAGTAGCCCATGGCCCATTTCGGCATTATGGGCGATTTGCCGGTGAGAGTGCGGTAGCCGCTTATCACATCGTCCATGTTGTCGCCGTAGATGAAGTAGTAGTCGATCATGTCCTGCATCTCGCCCCACCATGTGAGTTGATTCTTCTTGTCGTCGGGTGTCGGGGCATATACGCGAAGGCCGCAGTAGGCCACGCCGCCGTTGGGCTCCCACTCAATCCTTATGGGCGTGCGCTTGCCTTTCTCGAGATTTACCGAAAATTTGTAGCTGTTGGGATTCCAAGCCGTGCGCCATCGCTGTTCCACTACAGGCTTGTTGTCTATGTATATGGTCTGGTAGCCCGAGTAGTACATGATGAAGTCGAATGTGCCGCTCTCACGAGGCTCAATCTCTCCTTCGTAGACAACTTTTGAACCGTAGAAGTTGAAGTCGCGTGGCAGGTTCACTACGTGATTGAGGTCGCCTCTTATAAGGTGTTCGAAATATATCTGGGGCTCCTGACGGGTCATCGTGTCGCCCTTTGCGTCGGTATAAATTCCGGTCAGTGCGCCTTTGCGGCCTTCGATGTCGTAGAGCGTGAATATGTCGCCGAGCTGGCTGTAGTCATCGGGATTTCCCCAGCGGCACAGTGAATAGCTGTCCCACAGGATGCCGTAGTTGCCTGTCGACACTACAAATGGTATCGACACCTTGGTGTTGTACTGGAAAAGCTCCTCGTTCTTGCCTTTGTAATTGAACTCGTTGCTTTGATGCTGGCCAAGACCGTAGATGCCTTCATCGTCATCGAGCGAGAGGAATGACTGCGTTACTGTGTATCCGTCGGTGCCTTCTACGGTTATCGGTTTGAATGAGCGGCTTCCGTCGCTCTCCTGAAGTATCTTTTTACCGCTTTTGTCAAGGAATGTCACGGCTCCGGAGTGCTTGTCAACGGCGGCTTTGAGCTGCGATGTCGTTAGATACACACTGTCGTCAGTCTGTGTTACTGAAAATTCGGGAATTTCATTGACCGGTAATGCCACAAGGCTTGCGTCGTCGGGGAACTCGCTGTCGGGCGATGCCGACACTCTTATTATCTTGTCGGTTACGACCTTAAGCCTTACATTGCCTGTCGGTGTTTCGATGGTGACCCCATCCGGCAATATCTCGGTTGCCGAACTTTTGGTGCAGCTTTGGGTTGATATGCCGATTGTCAATGCTGCGGCAATCCAAAACAGGTGTAATGATTTCATGTTGCAGTATTAAATATTTTTCAGTTACCTAAGTTGCGTCATGCGATACTCTATTCCATTTGCCGTCGGCATTGCAGGTCTGCTCCGATTGTAAGGGCGTAAAAGAAAAAAAGACCGCATTTGTGCGGTCTTTCGGGCCTTTTCGGCCAATTATCTTGTTTGTAGTGGGGGAAATCGTTGTCCTCTCGACAATTATAGGCCTTTTGCCTTCAGATTCCCAACTCTTCCGAGATTTCGGTGCCTCTCTTTCGGGGAAAGGCTTAGAGCCACATTCTTTATATTACAAAATTACTATATCTTTGCAAGCAATGCTTTCGTTAATGGTAATGATAGTATGCTTTACAAATAGGACAATCTATATTGTCGTCCTATGTGGTGCAAAGATATACAATCGATATTGCAATGATGTTACAGCTAAGTTCCAATTCTAATAATTTTGCGCTTATTTCTGTTTATTTGGATTTGCAGTCCATTTTATAAGTGAAAATCTGAATTCCAGGCCGTGAGGCTTGTTGTTCTGAACCCTGATGTAGCCGCCGAGAACGTTTATCGTATTCTTCACGATGGGAAGTCCGAGGCCGGTTCCTCCCACCTTGCGCGAGCGTCCCTTGTCGATGCGGTAGAATCGGTCAAACAGATGCGGAAGGTGCTCCTCTTCCACGCCGTTTCCGTTGTCGTAGAATGAGAATACGTATTCCCGCGAGTTCTGCTTCACTATCTTTATGCCGCAATCGGTTCCATGGGAGTGGAAGTCGGCGTTTCTTATCAAATTGATGAGCATTCCGTAGAGCAGGTTGTAGTTGCCCACGACATAGCAGTCGAGCGGAATGTCAAATGTAAACTTGATGCCGTTGGTGAGGTTGATGTTCTTAAGCTCGGCCGCAACGTTGAACACGAGTTCGTGGAAGTCGACACGCTCCCTCATCACACCCGAGCCTCCTTCTTCGAGGCGAGTAATCGTCGACAAGTCGTTGAGCATGTTGCACAGTCGCTCCATGTGTTCCTGGGCTTTGCCTATGAAGCGGGTGCGCGATGCCTCATCCATTTCGGGATGGTCGGCAATTGTGTCGAGGTAGCCCTTGATTACGCCCACGGGGGTCTTTAGCTCGTGGTTTATGTTGTTGGTGAGCTGCTTGGTTACGCTTATCTTCTCCTCGGTGGCCTTTATGGCTATGCGGTGCTCGCGCTCCGAACGTTCATTGGCTTCCATTTTTTCACGATACAGGCTTATTATCTGTCGCGATATGTCGCCGAGTTCATCGTGCGGGAAGTCGTCGTCGATGTTGAAATCCTTGTCGCTGGCGGCGCGGTTGGCAAAGTCATGCAGCAGGCTTATGTTCTTGCCGAGGTATCGCGTCGTAAAGTAGGCTATGACTGAAACTATGGCTGCGAGCGCAATGATTATTATCCACAGGCTCTCGTCGACGGCCATTGACTGGGTGAGCGATAGAGTGTAGGGCATTGCCGTATGCACATATATCTTGCCGTCGGAACTTGTGCGGGCTCCGAAGTAATAGTAGGGGTTGTCCTTGTCGTTTTCGTCGCTGCGTCGGAATGCGGTTCCCGCTCCCTTCTCGGTGGCGTCGGCCAACTCTGGCGGAAGATTCTCCGAGGTGTATCTCGGGATGGGGGTTCCTACGCAATAGAGCAGTTCGCCCCGTTCATCGTAAATGGAAACTCTTATGCCGTTGAGCACGGAGTTTTCATAGTATTTCGCGATGAAGTTCATGAACGGAGCAAGATCGATGTCTTGATCGTAGGATGCGATTATGCGCGAGTTTATAAGACGCAACTCATCGTTTACGCGCTGGGTTCGGTAGGTCTTCTCCCTTTCGTATTGAAACAGGGCAAGAGTGATGATGATGAACCACAGCATCGCAACAAGTGGAATGAACAGTCGCCACTGATAGCTAATTGGTTTCCTTAAAGCCATATCCGAAACCTAAGCGAGTTATGATGTTGTTGCCGTAGGGATCGATTTTCTTGCGCAGACGGGTTATATTGGTGTCGATGGTGCGGTTGGACACAACTACATCGTCGGGCCACACTTCACGTATAATCTCTTCACGCGAGTATATGCGATTGCGGTGAGTGAGGAAGAACAGCAGGATTTCAAACTCCGTCTTGGTCAGCGTTACGGGCTCGCCGTTGAGGAAGCAGCTCTTCTCGTTGCGGTCGATTCGGAGTGTCTTGAATGTGATGTCGGGCTCGTGGATGCTCTTTGAAAGGTTGTAGGCATATTGCTGCGACACGTGCGACCTGCGCAGCACGGCGCGTACCCTCGCAAGTACTTCGCTGATTACAAAGGGCTTGGTGATGTAATCGTCGCCTCCGATGTTAAGACCCATGACTGTGTCATCTTCTCCGTCGAGTGCTGAGCAGAAGATTATCGGGGTGTTTTCGGTGGCTATGTTGTTCTTAAGCCTTTTGGCAAAATCAAATCCGCTAATCTTGTCCATCATTATGTCAAGGATGAACAATGAGTAGCTTGAAAGATCCATGGTAAGAGCTTTTTCACCTGATAGTGCATAATCTACCTCGTAGCCATCGAGTTCAAGGTTGTATTTAAGTATTTCGCATAATGACTCTTCGTCATCTACGACCAAAATTTTAATTCGCATTGATGTCTGGTTTTTTAGTTATGCTAAGGTACTCAGAAAATATGGATTTTAATGTTAATGTGTGTTAAATATGCTCGGACCGTGAACCATTCATCCCCGGGGATGTTCTAAGGGTATAATTACTATATTTGCACTGTGTTTTTCATGGTATTAGATTTAAGGTTAATTATAAAGGGCGAGTCGGGAGACTGGCCCTTTGTAATTTTTATGACATGATGTTGATTGTAATCAGTGAATGAGCTTGGGAAACCGTGATGTAGTGCGTAGTTGCCATTGTCCGTTCTCGTCGGCTGTTACAAACAGGGCCGACACATTGTCGAGGCGCTCAATCATGTTGATGGCGCTGTCGATGTTCATTACCATGCATGCCGTGGCAAGTGCGTCGGCGGTAATGCATTCGGGAGCTACTACGGTTACGCTCAATGTGCTGTTTTCGGCCGGTCGTCCGGTGCTGGGCGATATGCTGTGGCCGTATATCGCTCCGTCGACATTGCGGAAGTTGCGATAGTTGCCCGATGTGGCTATGGCGCATGAAGTCACCGATATTACGGCGATGCCGTCATGTAGTATCGAGTCATGGGCCTGCAGTGGAGCGTCGATCATTACATTCCAGTCGGTGCCTCGCGGGCTGTTTCCGTCAACAACAATCTCTCCACCCACCTCTATCATGAAGTTCAGGCATCCGTTTCGTCGCATCATTTCGGCTATAGCGTCGCAACCGTAGCCTTTGGCTATCGCGCTGAAGTCGAATTCGGTGCCGGGATGCTTCTTCACGATTGTGTCCGACGGTGTCAGGAAACATTCGTCGATGCCCATTAGCTGCAATGCGCTGTCGATCTGGTGCTGTGAGGGAGTGTGTTCGGCTGCTTTGCCGCTGCCAAATCCCCAAAGGTTGATTACGGGGGCTATCGTGGGGTCAAATGCACCTTGGCTTATGTTGTTGATATGCTTTGACTTGAGAAATACTTTGCGAAACATCGAGTCGGTTATCATCGATTCGTTACGGTTGATTTTGCTTATAGTCGATGAGTCGCAGTAAGGCGATATCGACAGCTCAACTTGTCGCATTATGTCGTGTATGGAGTCGTCAAGCGATGCCGACGATGAGTATATTATGTGGAATGTAGTGTTCCACGCGACACCTTCAAGCATCTTATAAGGCTTGCGCGTGGTGCATCCGGCAATGACGGCTATTGCAGCCACTATTATGAGTAATTTCCTTTGCAACATGATAGGACGATTAATTCTTCAAAATTAATCTATTTTATTGGAAATTTGTACTTTTTCGCCGATTTTTTCATCCTACACCGATGTAAATAATCCATGTTTTACTTAAATTTGCACTTCATACAATAAATAATGTTATGCAACCGATATTTCTTGTAGGCTATATGGGATGTGGAAAGTCCACTCTCGGACGCACGGTATCGGCCATTACCGGATGCAGGTTCATTGACCTTGACACATATATCGAAGGCCGCTATCATCACACCGTAAAGGAGCTCTTTGCGCTTCACGGTGAGAGCGGGTTCCGTGACCTGGAGCGTAATATGCTCCATGAAGTGGGGCAGTTTGAGGATGTGGTGGTGGCCTGTGGCGGCGGCACGCCATGTTTTTTCGACAATATGGATTGGATGAATCAGGCCGGGACTACCGTGTTTCTCGACACATCGGTCGACAAGCTTCATGTGAGATTGATGCGAGGACGACATAAGAGGCCGTTGATTGCCGACAAGAATGATGAGGAGTTGCGACGATTCATCGTGGATGCGCTTGAGGCAAGAATGCCTTACTATTCAAAGGCCGAAGTGGTGTTTAAAGCCGATTTGCTCGACTCGGAGTGCGAGAAGAGCGATACTGCGCGTCGGTTTATAAAGCAACTTAATCTCGAATGACCATGATGATAAGCGATGCTTCCCATACCCCCATGCCTCAACCTGTCGATGTAACAGTGAAGCCTCACAGGATTGCAATAGGAGTACCCTCGTGTGCCACGCTGACCGACCGTCGCTTCCCCCTCACTCCCGAGGCTGTGGCAATGCTGGTGGCTCGGGGATATTGCGTGAAAATTCAGGCCGATGCCGCGTCGGTGATTCACTACTCCGACTCGCAGTACTTGCGCGCCGGAGCCGCCATAGTCGACCGCGATGAGGCGTTGCGGTGTGACATCGTGCTGCATCTTGCGCCGGTGAGTGCCGCCGATGTGAAGCGCATGCGCCGTGGTGCCATGCTCCTTTCGCTACTTCATGCCGAACAGCAGTCGGTCGACGCCGTCAGGGAGCTGCTCAACCGTCGCATCGTGGCCGTTGCCGTGGACTTGATTCAGGATTCCAAGGGGCACACCCCGTTCTATGACATACTTGCCGAAATCGACGGGCGCGCTGCCATTGCGCTTGCTTCGTCGCTTCTTGCTCATCCCGACCACGGGAAGGGAATACTTCTCGGCGGAATCGCCGGCATAGTGCCGTGTGAGGTGACCATAATAGGCTCCGACATTGCAGCCTGTGCCGCCGCGTCGTCGGCATTGGGCATGGGCGCGATGGTGCGAATGTTTGACAACGATGTCTACCGGTTGCGTGAGGCATCGCGACTACTCGCCCCCGGGCTTGTCACTTCGGCCATACATCCGCGTGTCCTTGAAAATGCGTTACGCACAGCCGACATTGTGATAGCCTCGCAGGTGTCGCCGCGTTACCATGTCGACTCCGACATGGTCGATGTCATGAAGAAGGGTGTCATTGTCATGGATCTAGACTACGACTGCGGTGCCGCTTTCCCGTCGCTTCCGGCCGTTGACATATCTACATTGTCGACCTCCAATGCCGCACTCGCTTCGGGCGGACGGATATGCTACACCTGTCCCGGAAATGCCGTGCCGCGCACTGCCGCCATGGCCCTTAGCAACACATTCCTGTCGTTGATGAACGACATCTTGTCGTGTGAGGGCGTGACCAATGTCGTGAGGATGCTTCCCGGAATGCAGCGTGCCGTCTACACTTTTCTCGGAAAGCCGGTCAACCGCCGCATATCGGCTATTGTAAATATGCGTTCGGTCGACATCGCGTTGTTGCTTAACTGTTCCTAATAACGCCGCCAATGAATCAGCGTAAATTTTATGTAGTGTGGAGCGGTAACGCTCCGGGCATATATGACTCCTGGGAGGAGTGCAAGGCTCAGGTTGAGGGATATCCTGGTGCCAGATACAAGGGCTTCAACTCGCTTGAGGATGCCACGATGGCTTTCAGGGGCGATGCCGAGGATGAGCTGTATGCGTTACGTGCCATAGCAGGTCACGGTGCGTCCATTGTCAATTACGAGGCGTTTCCCGAGATTGAGCGTAACGCAATTGCCGTAGATGCCGCTTGTGCCGGCAATCCTGGACGAATGGAGTATCGCGGTGTGGATGTGGCGTCGGGTGCCGAGCTTTTCCGCTTCGGGCCAATCGATGACGGCACCAACAATGTGGGCGAGTTTCTTGCGCTTGTCCATGCGCTTGCATTGTGTAAGCAGCAGGGTTGGACTATGCCCATATACTCCGACAGTCGCACGGCTCAGGCGTGGGTGCGCAACCGTCACGCCAAGACTTCCCTCGCCAAGACTCCGCGTAACGCCAAGCTGCATCAGCTCATAGCGCGTGCCGAGGCTTGGTTGAACAATAACACCTATCCCAATCGCATAATAAAATGGAAGACCGAAGAGTGGGGTGAGATTCCCGCCGACTTCGGTCGTAAATAGTCATTGCTTCATGTTGAGTGCGGCGATGAATCGCTGCACCACTTCGGGCTTGCCCGTGTATTTGCCCCAGTCCTCGCTCAGCTTGCAGGTGTCGTTGTAGAAGTCCCACGCTTCGGTGATTTTTACAGCAACAAGCTTTATCACGATGTTAAGCGGCTTCAGTCCAGGGAAGTCGTTGGTGAAGTGCGTGCCTATGCCGAATGAGGGCATGCAGTACTTCTTCGCATACTTATGCAGCTCGATTGCGCTGTCGGTGTCGAGGCCGTTACTGAATATGACCTGCTTGGTGAGCGGGTCGATGTTGAGCGACCTGTACTTCTTAACTATGTTATCGATCTGCTTGTAGTTGTCGCCGCTGTCGACACGCAGCCCCTTGAACATGTTGGCGAAATCTTCCGAGAAGTTCAGGCTGAATATGTGCCATCCGTAGGTGTCGTAGAGAAATGTTCCGAGTGCTCCGCGGAATGTGTTGCGCCACTTGTCCATGGCTATATGGTTGGCCATCTGCGGGCCATACATTCCACCTATCGCGCACACCCATTCATGAGCCATTGTGCCCATAGGCGTGAGGTCGTGCTTCATGGCGAGATACACGTTGCTCGTGCCTACAAACTTTCCGGGATGACGACCTCTTTCGTCACACTCCTTCATCGCGGCCACAACCGTGTCTTCGGCCTTGAACGATGCCCGTCGGCGTGTGCCGAAATCGCTGTAGACGCATCCCGCGCCGAGGATCCTCTCGGCTTTGTCGTAGGACTTCCGGTAGTAGGCGTCATAGTCGATTGTTTCGGCCTTGCCGGTCATGATGTAATAGAGTTCCGACACTATTGCGAGTATCTTTACCTCGAGCAGTATCGTGTCTGACCAGTTGCCTTCGATGTCGATGTGAAGGTGACCTTCACGGTCCTGATGCGCGCTCACCCATTCGCGGCGGTAGCGGAAACCCTTCAGGTAACGGTAGAACCACTCCGGGATGTAGCTGCATTTTCGTTTCATGAAGTCGATTTCACGGTCGGTGATGACGAGCTGCTCAAGCATGGCTATCTGCTCGTTGAGGCGGTCGGCGAATCCTTCGGGATACACCAGGTCGTTTCGGTCGATGAATGTGTATTTCACCCTTGCACGCGGGAAGTTCTCTATTACCGCGCAGCACATGGTGAATTTATACAGGTCGTCGTCGGTGAAGTGTGTGATTATCGGTTTCATTTGTTAGTCGATGTTACCGGTTAAACATTTGGGCCTGCAGCGGTTGCCGCAAGCCCAAACGGAAAATCATTGTCGTTATGGTCAGTCGAGAGCCATGTAATGTTCACGCGGATGGTCGCAGGCGGGACACACTGCCGGTGGCTGTTTGCCTTCGTAGATGTAACCGCACACGAGGCATTTCCACTTGATGGGTTTGTCGCGTTTCCACACTGTGCCGTCCTTTACCTGCTGGAGATAACGCTCAAATCGGTCGCAGTGATGTTGCTCTATCTCGGCGATTTCGCGGAAGTGGCGTGCTGCATCGGGGAATCCTTCCTCTTCGGCTACCTTGGCAAAGGCTATGTAGGCCTTTACGCCTTCCTCCTTTTCCTCCTTGATGGAGATTTCAAGATTGGTGGCTGTGTCACCGATTACGCCGGCATCGGGAGTAAGGGCTATGTCGACAGTGCCGCCTTCAAGCATCTTCAGGAATATTTTGCCGTGACGCAATTCGTTGGATGCCGTATCACGGAATATCTCGCCGATCGGGAAATAATTCTCCTTATCAGCCTGCTGGGCGTAGAACGTGTAGCGTGCATAAGCCTGTGCCTCATTCATGTAGGAAATAGCAAGGTTCTTTTCAGTCTGTGTGCCCTTGATACTTTTTGTTTTATTAGCCATAAGTTTTTATTTGTTTTAGTATTAAAAATTACTTTATCATATTTCTAAAACGTATATGATAATGATTATGTTTAAGCGCGTCGTGTTAACTTCAGGCTAAAAAAGAATCTCCGCATCCATGTCGTGTTAATGGATGCGGAGATTGCATTAGGCGATGTTTATTATTGCATTTTTATTACGAATCCGCCTCTCGGTTGCATATTTATCTTTTCGGGGAGTGAGGTTATGGAGCTTATTGACCAAGGGTTGTCAGGTTTGCCGCTGTCGGTGAACATCGTGCCGCTTATCTCGCCTTTGTTGACGGGCGAATAGTCGGGTGTCACCTCCATCGGCTCGTCGGTTCCGTTTATGCCCGCTATGTACCAGTCGCTGCCTTTCCTGCGCGCTATCACGGTGTGGTTGCCGGGATAGCCGGCGAGCAGCTTGGTTTCGTCCCATGTCGACGGCAGTGTCGAGAAGAATTCGAGCACTTCGGCAGGCTGTGCGAGATAGCTTTCGGGGCGGTCGGCCAGATGCTGTATTCCCGATTCAAAGAGCACTGTCAGTGCCAGCTCGTGGCCGTGGCTGGTGATGTGGGGATGTTGCGAATCCGAGAATGTGCAAGGCGTATAGTCCATCGGGCCTATGACATTGCGGGTGAAGGGGAGTGTGGCGTTATGTGCGGCCGCACGATTTGTGAGTATGGGGGCGTTGTTGTACCACTCGGCTCCGTACACACCCTCGACCGACATCAGGTTGGGATAGGTACGCTGCCAGCCGCGAGGCACTGTCGCACCGTGAAAGTTTACGAGCAGATGATGCTTTGCCGCGCTTTCGAGCAGGTCGATGTAGTAGTTCATCGTTTCCTGGCCGTCGCCCGGGAAGAAGTCGATTTTGACTCCGGCAAAGCCGTTATCCTCAAGCCATGCAAACTCTTTCTCGCGGTCTTCGGGCTTGTTGAGCCTGAATTTCGGGCCGGGGGCTCCGTTGATCCATCCTGTGCTTGAGTTGTACCATATCAGCGGTTTTACCCCTTTTGAGGCTGCGTAGGCGGCTACGTCGTTTATGTCGCCTCCGTTTGACATCTCGTCCCATTCGGCATCGATGAGCGTATAGGGCAGGTTGAGCGTGTCGGCAAGGTCGATGTATTGTTTCAGAATCTGATAGTCTTTTGATCCGTGATTATGAGCCCAATAAATCCATGATGCCACTCCAGGTTCAATCCATGAGGTGTCGATGCGTGCCTCGGGGCTGACATCGGTCACGAGCGTCGACTCCACGATGTCGTTGAGGCTGCCTATTATCACCACTCTCCAGGGGGTGGCGGCGCATGAGGCTGACGATGCCCACTCTACGGCATACTCCGACTCGTTGTCGGTGGCTTTCAGCAGCGAAGCGCAGTTCTCTTTCTCGATGGCCGCCTCGGTGAATAGTCCCCAGGTGCTGTCGCTGAACTCTACAAGGGCCGGGTAGCCCCAACGGTCATCCTTTTGATCATGTCCCGTCTGCTCGGGGAAGAAGCGCTCGTAACCCGGGTCATACCGTTGCATCCAGCGTTTCTTGTCGGCGTCGATTGTGTATTGGGTAATCTCACCTACGATGGGGGAGTCGGGTGTGGTGACATAACGTAACGTGATGCCGTCGTTGTAGATTCGCAGTATCATCGACACTCCCTCGATGTCGTCGGATGCAAACTCATACTCGTTGTACTCGTTGGTGCACACACTCTTCTTGCCGGTGAGCATCGTGTACTCGCTCTTAACGCCGGGCGTTGTCTTTTTAAATGAAAAGTTGGTGCTGACATTTGCGCTGTCGGAGGTCATTACTCCTAATGACGATATCGTGAACAGATTTTCTGAACTGTTGCCGTTGACATATTTAACGGTTAACGTGGTCGTAGAATCTTGGTTGATGTCGAGAGCTATCTTGCCGTTGGGCGAGGTAAGGTGGGGTGTGCCGGCGCAGCCTGTAATCAGGATTGCGATCGACAGAATGGCGAGAATGCGGTTCATGATTGATTAAAGTTTTAATGTCGTTTTGTTTCCGTTATAGTCTATTGTGCGTGCAGGTTGCCCGTTTATCGTTATGTTGAATTTTCGGTTCTTGCTCATGCCGGGATAGCTTCCTTTGCGTGACGCTATCTCCAATGTGCGTGACTTGTCGTTCCACTTCATGTCGATGGTGCTGCAGGCTCCCTTTTCGTAGTTGTAGTTGTCGCCTTCGTCTTCATAGAGCGAGAACTCTCCGTCGTTTCCGGTATATATCGCTATTTCAATAGGCTCGTCCTTCAGGTCGCCGGTGTACTGCTTGTCGTGCGACATGGGGAGTATGCTTCCGGCCTTTACGTAGACGGGGATGTTCTCCATCGTCACGTTGATGTTATGCTCGCGGCCTCCGTCGAGATGCGAGTTGTCATAGAGGTTGTACCATCCGCCTTTGGCTGCGGGCAGATAGGCGGTGCGTGACGCTATCGACGGTTCGGTAACGGGAAGTATGAGCAGGTTGCCGCCGAGCATGTAGTCATGCTTTACGGCAAGTGCATTCTTGTCGTCGGGGTAGTCAAATACGAGCGGGCGCATCATCGTGTAGCCTTCGCTGCTCACCTTGTGTGACAACGAGTAGATGTAGGGCAGCAGCCTGTAACGCCACTTGATGGCATTGCCTATTATGCGTTCGGCTTCGGCTCCGTAACGCCACGGTTCGGTTTCGCTCGTGAATCCGTGTACGCGCATCAGTGGCATGAACGTTCCTGCCTGGATCCAGCGTATCATGCGCTGTATGTAGTCGTCGTTGGTGTACTGGTCGCCGGGACGGAAGAATCCGCCTGCATCGTAGGTCCACCAGGGCATTCCCGAAGCGGCCATTGAGAGTCCGCTTGCAATCTGTCGGCGGAATGTTTCCCAGTCGTTGCCCACATCGCCGGTCCACATTGCGGCTCCGTAACGCTGTATGCCGGGAAATCCGCAGCGGGTCAGTATCATTGTGCGCTTTTGGGGCATGTCGGCGCGACAGCCTTCATATACCGTGCGGTTGACAAGCAGGGGATATACGTTTCTGAACAATTCGCCGCGGTAACGGCCGTTCATTACACGGCGACCTTCAAGGTCGTCGTTTTCGGGCTCGGTTGCATCCTGCCACCATGCGTCGATTTCGTAGGGCTTCAGGAGTCGCTTGCTGAAGTTACTCCAGTAGAATTGCGATGCTTCGGGATTGAAGAAGTCGATCCAGTCGGAGCCGGGGATATAGTAGCCCTTTGCATCGGCCTCTTTTCCCACGGGTGAATTTTTGTCGATTTTCGACCACACCGAGAGCATCAGCCTCATGTCCATTTCGTGCAGACTGTCGACCATGGCTTTGGGGTCGGGATATGCGTCTTCGTCAAATTGCATGGAGTTCCATCCGTGCTTGCCCCAATATTGCCAGTCCTGTACTATGACATCGACCGGAATTTCGCGCTTGCGGAATTCGGCGGCGTTGGACAGCAGCTCGTCCTGTGAGTGGAAGCGTTCACGGCAGTGGATGTAGCCGAGCGCCCACTCCGGCATCATGGGGGCGTGACCTGTGGCCGAGCGGAATGAGGCTATGATTTCGTCGGGCGTGCCGGTGAATACGGTGAAGTCGGCTTTGGCGGGCATGGGTGAGCGCAATGTCGATGTGCCGTCGAGCTTCTTCAATGTCACGGTGGGGTTGTCGCCGCGTTCAAGGTTGGCCGACAGCTCATGCTTTCCTTTGGTGAGCGTGACGATGGTCGATGATGTGGGGGGAAGCCAAAGGTTCCGCTGGTCCATTATCGTTTTGCCGTCGATTGTCAGGTTGTGACGGCGGGCCATCTTTTGTCCCACATCGAGCAGTATCGAGTAGTCGCCGCTCTCGGGGATGTCGATTACGCCGGTAAACGTGTTGTCGCGGCGCACTTCCCTGCGTGCGCCTTCAGTGGTCGTGATGTTGACTTCGCGGGCGGCTCCGGCCTTTTCGCTGCGTGACAGTGCCACGGTGGTGGGGCCGGGATTGTATTCGGTGAGTCCGTAGTTGTTCCACAGTATGCCGTAGCCCTTGTTTGACAGGATGAAGGGTATCGATATCTGTGTGTTGACCTGGGTGAGGCGGCGTGACAGTCCCTTTATGTCGGTGAATCCGTCCTGGAATTGTCCGAGTCCGTAAAGATGCTCGTCGGCGCTGTTGTCCCATGACAATTGTGCGCCTGTGTCACGCGTTCCGTCGGGGTTGTCGGTTGAATATAGAGTGATGTCACGCGTCGTGAACACGGAGCGGCCCTGTGCGTCGGTTATGGTGACGGCTCTTTTGTTGCGGTCGATGTCGGCCTTGATTTTGCCGGCCGATATGCGCGTGGTCCCGTTTTGCAGTTCGGTTTTGGTGAGCTTGCCTGTGCGGGGCGATTTGTTAACGTAGATCCATTCGGGGAGAGTGTCGCTGAATTCTTTGGCGTATTCCACTCTTACCGCATTGTCATTCAGGAATGTCAGTCTTATCGATCCTTCCTGAAACGGGATAATGGCTTGGTTGTCTTTGGCCGGGGCCGCAGCTGTCGCACATAGCACAATCAAGCACGATATAAGTGTTCTTATCATCGCGGATGAGGTATTAATTAGGGATTTTAGGCAAAAATAGGCACAATAAATTTATCTAAGGGTGAAAAAATCGTTATAATAGTAGGACAAAATCGATATTTTACACCTTAGAGCCGGTACGACAATAAATGTTAACGGCAGGGCGGTCAATTGTTGAGTGATTTTCTTTAGCTCTTGAGGGAGCGATGGGGTTCCATCGTGACCGAAAGAGATGAAGAAAAGCGCCAACGAGTGGCCGAGGCGAAGGTAACTTTCGTCCCATCAAATAAATATTAGGGGTATAATGTAATCGTCAGTCAGCAGTACCGGAGCATGAAAAGTATCGCGGCAAGATATGTCATTGCCCGAGCTGAAGACAGGTATCGCTCATAGTTCCGGCATAGTCGCCGATAGTTTTCGAGCCAATAATTTGTGCGTTCCACCATCTAACGGCCGACAAAAACTTACGGATGCGCTTCCGCTGGCAATGCTTAAACTTTATTTTCATGAAGCCAATAATTTATGTTACTGAGATATAACACAAATCAAACCTTTTTTCCTTTTGGTTGAACCGAAATTACCATCGCCTCGCATATTGCGGGCGCTTTTGGGCCTGTTTGTCAGTCGTGTACATCCAGTACACTCCTTCCTCGCAGACCAAAAATCGATCCGCACTATGCGACCCTGCCGTTAATATTTATTGTCGAACCGGCTCTTATCGTGCTCAACTATTTTCCCGGCCTCGTCGCTTGCGATTGAGCGTTATTGCTCTTTACGAGCCTTTCCGGCGAGCATTCCGCAGGCGGCGGCTATGTCCTCGCCTCGTGATGCGCGTATGGTTGCCGTTACGCCGTGTTCGTTGAGCCTGTCGCGGAAGGCGGTCATCGTGTCGGTCGATGATGTGCTCAGGTCGCTGTCGGGTATGGCGTGGAAGCGGATGAGGTTGACGCGGCAGTCAAGTCCTTTAAGCAGTCGTGCGAGAGCGTCGGCGTCACGCAGGCTGTCGTTTACACCGCGCCACATGATGTACTCGAATGAGAGTCGGCGCTGGTGGGCGAAGTCATATTGTCGCAACAGCGCGATGACATCGCGTGAGTGATAGGCGCGTTCTACAGGCATGAGCGATGCCCGTTGCTCGGGATAGGGGGAGTGGAGGCTCACGGCAAGATGCACCTTGGTGGTGTCGAGCAGTGTTTTCATCTCGTTTATTTTGCCGATGGTCGACACGGTTATGCGCTTCGGGCTCCATGCCAGTCCCCAGGGCGATGTGAGCACCTCGATTGCCTGAAGCACGGCGGGCAGATTATCCATCGGTTCGCCCATACCCATGAATACGACATTGGTGAGCGACCGGCTTTGGGGTATCGCTATGATTTGGTTGATGATGTCACACGCCGTCAGGTTGCCGTGGAAACCCTGTCGGCCTGTCATGCAGAATTTGCATCCCATGCGGCATCCCGCCTGTGACGACACGCACAGTGTGGCGCGATCCTTGTCGGGAATGTAGACTGCTTCTATGTCACGACCTCCTTTTCCGTCAAACAGGTACTTGACCGTGCCGTCCGATGATTCGGCCGCCGCTTTGGGGGGCGTTACGCCTATGCAGTAGTCGGTTGAGAGGCGTTGACGGGCGCTTTTCGACAGGTTGGTCATCTCGTCGATCGATGTGACGCGTTTCTCGTAGAGCCATTGTGACATCTGCTTTGCGGCAAATGACGGCATTCCGCATTCAGCGGCTACGTTACGGAGTTGTTCGAGGGTCAGTCCGGTAAGCGGTTTTTTGATTGTCGTTTCCATAGAGTGCAAAGTTACGCTTTTTTTGATGTTGTGATTGCTATGTGATATGTTAAAATGATTTGGGTGTAATAAAATCTTTTCAATCCTGTTAAATAATTGTGTGATATTGTTTTTTTATTCGAGAAATTTGATTATGTTTGCGCATTAGCAAAGTGTAACCTATGGAAAGACTGATGCAATACGTATGGCAGCATCGGCTGTGGCCCGTTAAGGATATGTTTACAGTCGATGGCCATCGTGTGCATGTCATAGACCCGGGTTGCCTGAATCATGATTCCGGGCCCGATTTTTTCAATGCAAAGATTCGCATAGGCGATGAAATGTGGGCGGGTGATGTGGAAATCCATGTGAGGGCAAGCGACTGGCACCGTCACGGACATGACGGCGACAAGGCTTACGATTCGGTGATACTTCATGTCGTTTCCAAGGATGATGCGCCGGTGAGGCGGAGCGACGGGAATGTGATACCTCAGATGAAAATGTCATGTTCGCCTTCGTTCAACGAGAGTTACAGGCGATTGGTGGCTTCGGCGGCCGACGACCTTCCATGCCATGAAGAGTTCAAGACCATCGACAATGTGCGGCTGTACTCATGGCTCGACAATCTCGCCTATGAGCGTCTTTACAATAAGAGCGAGCGCATCAACCGTTACCTGTCGCGATTCTCGGGCGACTGGGAGTCGACATGCTATGTGACCCTTGCGCGCGCACTTGGCTTCGGGGTTAACAGTGAGCCGTTTGAGAGGCTTGCGTTAAGCGTTCCGTTGCGTTTCGTGGGCAAGCACAGCGACTCGGCATTGAGCATAGAGGCTCTGCTTTTCGGACAGTCGGGACTGCTTGACGAGGTAGGCGACGGTGACTCCTATGTGGAGCTGCTGAAAAAGGAGTATGACTATCTTGCCCGGAAATTCTCGCTCGAACGACAGCCGAGGCTCGGGTGGAAGATGTCGCGGATGCGTCCGGCCAATTTTCCCCACAGGCGCATTGCATTTCTTGCGGCAATGCTCTTTGGCGGATTCAGGCTGATGTCACGCATTGTGGATGCAGGGAATCTGGCGCAGGCCTATAAGCTATTTGAGGTTGAGCTTGTGGGTTACTGGGCGAGTCACTACACCTTCAACGGCTCTCTTGAGGCTGCACGCAGCGTGGCGTTGAGCCGAGGCTCGATAACGGTGCTTATAATAAATGTAGTGGTGCCGCTTCTCTATGCCTACGGGTTGTCGCTCGACGACAAGTCGATGACCGACAGGGCGGTCGCCATGTTGCAGGAGATGAAGCCCGAGAGCAACTCGGTGGTCGCGATGTTTGTAGGTGCCGGCGTAAAGTGTGACGATGCGTTCACCTCACAGGCGCTGATTCAGTTGCGTCGCGAGTACTGCGAGGCTCGCAAGTGCCTCTACTGCAGGGTGGGGCACAGGATGCTGTCACGTAGTGTAAAGGCTTGAGGTTAGGAAAAGGAAATAATAATGACTCTAATATATTTTGTAATCTAAATGTATTTAGGAATGTGATCTTGGTTGTCTAGTGGTAGGACTTTGTGGGATTAGTCTTTCGGTTTAATTTGACCCATGAAGTCACTGGTGGAGCCACCCTTGCACTGTCTGCGTTATTGTAGACACTGTAACGGGTGGCTCTGCCATGATTGTAGTTGCCCACTACTGTTAATAATCCGTAAAGTGCTTGATGCGCCGATATTTGAGCGATAAAAAAGATTGGGATGTGGTGCATTACTTAATTGATATTTATGTATCTTTGTGGAATGATAATATCCAACATTAAAAGAATTGTCGCATTGCTGATTTTCTCGGCGCTTATTCTTTCTACCTCATTTATAGCCGATGCCGCTGAAGTGACTGTGGGCGCTGCGAGGATTGACCTTTACAAGCCTTGGCTTGAAGGGCGCCGGGTGGCGTTGCTGTCCAATCACACCGGCATGGTCGGCTCCAAGCACACTCTCGACCTCCTGCTCGAAAACGGTGTCAATGTGGTGACGCTCTTTTCGCCCGAACACGGATTCCGTGGTACTGCCGATGCCGGACAGCATGTGGCAAGCTCGGTTGACGAGGTGACGGGAATACCCATCGCGTCGCTGTATAACGGCGGAAAACGCGGCCCGTCGCCCGAGGTGATGGCCGGTGTCGATGTGATTCTTGTGGATCTTCAGGATGTGGGAACACGATTCTACACCTACTACATAACCATGCTTGATGTAATGGAGGCGGCTGCCCGTCACGGCAAGAGCGTCATCGTGCTTGACCGTCCAAATCCGCTCGGAATGTCGGTCGACGGCCCGGTGCTTGACATGAAACTGCGTTCAGGCGTGGGACGACTTCCCATTCCGGTTCTGCACGGACTCACTCTCGGCGAGATGGCCAAGATGGCCGTAGGCGAGGGATGGTTGCCCGGTGCTTCAAGCCTTGACCTGAAGGTTGTGCCCTGCAAGGACTACACCCACTCGACACGTTATGCACTTCCCGTGGCTCCGTCGCCCAATCTGAGGAGCATGAAGGCCATATACCTTTATCCGTCGCTGTGTTACTTCGAGGGAACTACCGCCAGCGTGGGACGCGGAACCGATATGCCGTTCCTCGTTTACGGTCATCCGCTCATGAAGGCTCGTGGCTTCTCGTTTACGCCCCGTAGCGTGCCGGGTGCCAAGAATCCGCCTTTGCGCGACAAGCGGTGCAATGGCGTAGACCTGCGCGAGGTCGATGACGAAGCTGCGATTGACGGCGGTGTCGACCTATCGTACATAATCGATGCCTACAACTCGATGACACAGGGAAAATCACGTTTCTTCAACTCTTTTTTTGACAAATTAATAGGCAACACCAAAATTCGCCCGATGATAGAGGCCGGCCGAAGTGCCGATGAGATAAAGGCCACATGGCGCGACGAGGTGGCGCAGTTCAAGAAGCTGCGCAGCCGCTACTTGCTATATCCCGAACAATGACCCCTACGATAGTTATAATAACCGTGCTGGCTTACTTCGCCGTTCTGTTTGGCGTAAGTCATCTCACATCCCGCAACAGTGACAACGCTTCATTTTTCAACGGCAACAGGCGCGCCCCGTGGCCGTTGGTGGCTTTTGCCATGGTGGGTGCCGCCATATCGGGCGTAACGTTCATCAGCGTACCCGGAATGGTGGTCGACAAAGGTTACAGCTACCTGCAGATGGTGCTCGGATTCATCGTGGGCTATTGGGTGATAGCGTTTGTGCTTGTGCCGCTCTTCTACAAGCGCAACCTGTTGTCGATTTACGGTTATCTCGGCGAGCGTTTCGGTTCATCGACTTACCGTACCGGGGCATGGTTCTTCTTCGTTTCAAAAATGCTTGGCGCGGCGGTGAGGTTTTTTGTCGTGTGCATAGTGCTTCAGACCCTTGTGTGCGACCCTCTCGGTATTCCGTTTGTGGTCAATGTCGCCGTCACCATCGCCATTGTGTGGCTCTACACTTTCCGCGGAGGTGTCAAGACCCTGATATGGACCGATACTCTCAAGAGTTTCTGCCTTATAATGTCGGTGGTGCTGTGTATATGGTTCATAGCGCAGAACCTCGACCTGTCGTGGGCCGGTGTCGTCGATTCGATTGGCCGACACGGCTCGTCGCGCATCTTCTACTTCGACGATCCGTCACGCGGCGTCTACTTCTGGAAGCAGTTTCTTGCCGGAGTGTTCATGGCCATCGCCATAAACGGCCTTGACCAGGACATGATGCAGCGCAACCTTGCGTGCCGTGACTCGCGTCAGTCGCAGAAGAACATGATTGTGAGCGGTGTCATGCAGTTTTTTGTCATAGCTCTGTTTCTGGTGCTCGGAACCTTGCTTGTGATATATGTCGAGAGCACACCGTCGTTGTCGATGCCCGAGAAGAGCGATGAGCTATTTGGCCTCGTGGCTGCGCATGAGTCACTGCCCGTGGCGGTGGGCGTGCTCTTCATCCTCGGACTTGTGTCGGCTGCCTACTCGGCTGCCGGTTCGGCACTCACATCGCTCACCACATCGTTTACGGTCGACATTCTCGATGCATCGGGCATGGAGGAGAGTCGCCTTGCACGTGTGCGCAAATGGGTGCACATAGCGATGTCGGCCACGATGGGCCTTGTAATAGTTGTGTTTTACATGATCAGCGAGGAGGATGCCATAAGCGCCGTCTACACCCTCGCGTCCTATACCTACGGCCCCATATTGGGCCTCTTTGTGTTCGGCATGTTCACCAAGCGACCGGTCAATGATCGGCTGGTGCCTGTAGTGTGCATTGCCGCGCCATGTCTTTGTTGGCTGGTGAAGTACTTCTTGAATGAATCGTTTGGCTATGAGATGAGTTTTGAATTGTTGATATTCAACGCTCTGCTCACGGCTGTCGGTCTGTCCCTGTTGCCGGGAAAAGCGTCGGTGTCTGACATCGGAGCCTCCCCGGAGTCAGTTCCTGCCGAATAGCGGGAACGTAATGAATATCTATTTTCTGTTTCAATTTTAAATTATTTATGGCACGAGATTTATTTAGCAGGTATATATGGCTTATCGACACCATACGCCGATATGGGTCGTTGACTCGTGATGAAATCAATCGGCTGTGGATGAAGTCGCCTTACTCCAACGGCGAGCCTCTTCCACGGCGCACATTCTACACCTATCGCAATGCAATAGAGGAGCTTTTTAAGATAAACATCGAGTGTAACCCGTCGACATTCGAGTACTATATTGAGCAGAGCAACGACCACTACGAGAGTGTCATGAACTGGTTGCTCAACTCGGCATCTATCGGCAATCTGTTGAACGATGCCCATGATATTGCCGACTCGATTTTTCTTGAGAATGTTCCTTCGGCGCGTGAATTCCTGTCGATTACCGTGGATTCATTGAAGGAGCACCGTCCAATGAAGTTTGACTATCATCCTTATACGCGCTTGAATCCGACACGTGACATAGTGCTCGAACCCTACTTCTTGAAGATATTCAAGCAGCGATGGTATGTGACGGGCCGAAACGTGAAGGAGGATGTCATAAAGACCTACGCGCTCGACCGCATGAGTGAGGCTACACTGTTGCCGTCGGTATATGAGGTACCCGAGGACTTCGATGCCGAGGCCTACTTCCGCGACAGCTACGGAATCATATTTGACGAGGGCGAGGTAAAGCACGTGGCTGTGCGCACCGATTCAAGGCAGGCCAAGTATTTCCGTTCGGTGCCGTTGCATGCGTCACAGCAGGAGGTGTTGCACGACTCCTATTCGATATTCTATTTCAAAATCAAGATTACTCCCGATTTTGTCCAGGAACTGCTATCCTACGGCCCCAAGGTGACGGTGTTGAGTCCCCCCGAGCTGCGAGCCATAATGATCAACAACCTGCGCGAGGCGTTGGCGCAATATTAGCCGTCGCAAGATGCCCTTAGTGGGCTTCGAGCCAATTGCTTCCCACTCCCGACGACACGATGAGGGGTACCCTGCCGTGGTAGGCGTTCATCATGTCGGAGGTCACGATAGCCTGTACGCGTTCAAGTTCTTCCGGCACAACGTTGAATATCAATTCATCGTGTACCTGCATTATCATGCGTGACTTCAAGCCTTCCTGCTCGAAGTTGCGGGCTATGTTCACCATGGCGAGTTTTATAATGTCGGCTGCCGAACCCTGTATGGGGGCGTTCACGGCATTTCGCTCGGCATATCCGCGCACAACGGCGTTTCTTGAGTTTATTTCGGGGAGCATTCGCTTGCGGCCCATTATAGTTGTGACATATCCGTCGCTGCGAGCCTTCTCGATAGCTTCGGCGATGTACTCCTTGATGTGAGGATAGGTGGCGAAGTATCCGTCAATCAGCATCTTGGCTTCAGCTCGCGGAATGCGTAACCTCTCCGAGAGGCCAAATGCCGATATGCCGTAGATTATTCCGAAGTTGGCGGTCTTGGCGCGGCGGCGCTGCTCGTCGCTCACATCCTCTATGCGCTCCTTGTATATCTTTGCCGCCGTGGCCTGATGGATGTCGGCCCCTGAAAGAAATGCCTCGATCATGTCGTTGTCACCGCTTATGTCGGCAATCAGTCGCAGCTCAATCTGCGAGTAGTCGGCACTCATGAACAGGTCGCCCCGGTCGGCTATGAAGGCGCGACGTATTTCGCGGCCATCGTCGGTGCGTATGGGGATGTTCTGCAAGTTGGGGTTGGTCGATGAAATTCGTCCTGTGGCGGTTACGGTTTGGTTGTAGGTGGTGTGTATCTTGCCCGTCGACTGATTTATCAGCTGAGGCAGTGCGTCGATGTAGGTTGTCAGCAGCTTGCGTATACCTCGTATTTCAAGTATGGTGTCGACAATAGGATGCACGTTGCGGTATTTCTCAAGCACCTCTTCGGTTGTGGAGTAGGCACCACGCTTTGTGCGCTTGGCTTTGGCATCGATCTTCAGCCGTTCAAAGAGCACTTCGCCCACCTGCATGGGCGAGCCTATGTTGAACTCACCGCCCGCGAGCCTGTAGGCCTCCTGCTCCATCTCGCGCAGCTGCGATGTGTACTTGCGCGACAGCTCGGCCAATGCCTCGACATCGATGCGCACCCCTGTCCACTCCATCTCGGCAAGCACCTTTATTAGAGGCAGCTCTATGTCGTCCATCAGATTTTTCACGCCGTTGCTCTCGATGAGCGGATTCAGCTTGTTGTAGAGGCGCAGCGTCATGTCGGCAATCTCACATAGGCGTAGCATCTCCTCACCTGCGGGAAGCGGCTCGCCTTTCTTGCGGGTGCGCGATGTGTCATCGTAGTCGAGAGTGTGATAGTCGAGATAGGCAGCCACCACGCGCGGAAAAGAGTGATTCATCTCAGGCTCGATGAGGTAGTGGGCCACCGATGTGTCGTAGTACGGAGCTGTAAATGCAATGCCTTCGCGCTTCAGCAGCAGGTAGTCGCGCTTTACATCGTGGCTTACAATGGTGACGAAGGGCGATGTGAACAGCCTGGCCATGATTTTCAGCATTTCGTCACGTGCGGCTCCCTGCGGAGGCATGGCGATGTAGACGGCTTTTCCCTCGGATGTCGAGATTGCCGTACCCATCCAGCGTGATGTCATGTCGTCGGAGCCGATGGCATAGAGCGTCACTCCCACGCGTCCCGCCTTGACAGCTTCGTCGATTGTCGCCTCAAGAGTCGCGAGGTCGGAATTGGCGGTGTAGTCATGCTCCGAGTCGGCCATGGCCGATGTGTCGGCTTGCTGAGCAGGCTCTTCGATGATGTCGAAGAGCGAAGGCATTTCATTGGTTGTCGCAGGCTTGGCCTCGGGTGTCGGGGCTAACGGCTGATTGTCGCCATGACGGTCGTGCAATCGCTTGATGAACGTGCGGAATTCCAGTTCGGTGTATATCCCGGTCAGGGTGTTCAGGTCAATATCGCCTCGGCGCAGATTGTCGATGGGAATGTCGACAGGCACATCGGTCTTTATTGTCGCGAGAAATTTTGAGAATCTTATCTGCTCGGCGTTGTCGACGATTTTGCGCTGCAAGGCACCCTTCAGTGAGTCGGTGTTGCCAAGCAGATTCTCGACGGTGCCCCATTCCGATATAAGCTTCATTGCCGTCTTTTCGCCCACTCCGGGACATCCCGGAATGTTGTCGACCGCATCGCCTTCAAGGGCGAGTATGTCGACCACCTGTTGCGGCGACTTAATGCCGTAACGCTCGCAAATCTCCTCGGGGCCGCGTATCTCCATCTCGGAACCGCGGAGCGAGGGCTTGAACATGAGCACGCGGTCGGTCACCAGCTGTCCGTAGTCCTTGTCGGGGGTCATCATGTAGGTGATGTAACCCTCCTTCTCGGCAATGTGCGACAGTGTGCCTATCACATCGTCGGCTTCATATCCCGGAATTTCGATAGCGGGGATTCCGTAGGCCTTTATGATGTCCTTTATATAGGGAATCGACAGGGTTATGTCCTCAGGCTGCTTGTCGCGCTGCGCCTTGTACTCGGGATAGGCTTCGTGGCGGAATGTGGGGCCGCTCGGGTCGAAGCACACCGCGATGTGTGATGGCTGCTGCTTGTTGAGCACCTCCTCAAGGGTGTTTACGAATCCGAATATCGCCGAGGTGTTGAAACCCCGTGAAGTCATGCGCGGAGCGCGTATAAGTGCGTAGTAGGCACGGTATATTAGTGCATAGGCATCGAGCAGAAATAGTTTCTTATCCATTATATCGGCTGTTTTTTGTTAGTGTAAACAAGAAATTCACGATAAATATAGGCATAAAATTATAACTTTTACTAATTTTGCATCACAAAATGCCGATATGACCGTATTAGAAGACATTCAACATACAATAGCCTCGGAACTTAGTCAACTCAATGAGTGCATGACCGAGGCTCTTTCGACATCCAACGAGTTGATGAATGAAATCGTCGGCAACTATCTGAAGACCAAAGGTAAGCAGATACGACCCATCCTCGTGTTGCTTAGCGCCAAGCTGTTTGGCGGCATCACTGATGCCACAATCGACGCTGCCGCTTCCATCGAGATGCTTCATAACGCCTCGCTGATTCATGACGATGTGGTGGACGATACTCTTACCCGCCGCAGCCGTCCGACCGTCAACGCTATCTGGGACAACCATATAGCAGTGCTTGTGGGCGACTTTTTCGTGTCATTGTCATTGCATAAGGCAGTCGCCACGGGCGACCTGCGCATAATCGACACCATTTCGCATCTCGGGCGCACTCTTTCGCTCGGTGAAATCGATCAGATAAACAAGGCCCGCTACCATGACATAACCGAAGAGTCGTATCTTGACATCATAGGCAGCAAGACGGCATCGCTTTTTGTCGCATGTATAAAGATGGGCGGATACTCGGTCAACGCATCCGATGAGGATATAGAGCGCATGTGCCGCTTTGCCCAGCTATTCGGACTGTGCTTCCAGATCAGGGATGACATATTTGACTATTTTGAGGACTCGCGCATAGGCAAGCCTACAGGCAACGACCTTCGCGAAGGCAAGATAACGCTTCCGTTGCTCCATGTACTGTCAATCGACACCCTTCCACGCCACAAAGAGATGAATGAGCTTGTGCGTAAAGATGAGCTGTCGAGCGAGCAGATAGCCACTCTTATAGCCTATGCACGTGAGTTCGGAGGCATCGACTACGCCTACGATTGCATGTCACGTTTCCGCGATGAGGCTGTAGAGATAATAAGCCACTTCCCCGACACGGAGATACGCCGTTCGTTCATTTCGCTATTTGACTTCATCATAGCCCGTCACAATTAGGCAAAATAAATCCCCCACAACTTTGCAGCGGCGGGGAAAATTGGGTTTAAGATTCGGGACTGTATCTCATAAAGTAGGTGTCGGTTGCTTTATAGTGAGTGGTGTCGAAGTCGATAAAGAGGCGGTAGGACCATATTTCCTGCCAAAGCGCCCGGCTCACCCTCAAAGTGTCGGCACGGTCAAGTTCCATCCATTCGTAGTCGGTGTCACTGTCCTTTATGATTTTCCCTTCGTCGTTGGCTATCATGAGCAGATGGTCGCAGATGTCGCGAAATCCCACTCCGTCGGTGTTGGAATCGATGTAGCTCAACACCCTGTCCTTCAATTCGTCATCGGTGTACTCCACTCTCAGGGGAGTTGTGCCTAACTTAACTTTCATAGTGCGTAAATGTTTTATTGTCAGTAGAAGTATAACGCTTTCATAGGTGTTAAAGTTAGGCGGCGGGATGATTTATTTGATCGGTCGCCGGCATCGGCACCTGTTGTAGGCCGGTATATTGAAGGTGCTGAATTCCATTGTGAGCGTATCGAAACGCAGCAGTCGACCTGTGAGCAGTCGACCTATTCCGGTGATATATTTTATGACTTCGGCGGACTGGATGCATCCAAGTATGCCAGCTACGGCACCAAACGGACCGGCTACGACCTCATTGCCCGGCTGCACAGGCTCCTCTCCGGCAAAGAGGCACCGATAGCAGGGTGAGCCGGGAACGTAGGTCATCGCCTGACCCATGTAACGGTACATCCCTCCATGCACAAAAGGCTTGCCGAGTGCCACACAGGTGTCGTTGATCAGCAGCTTTGTCGAAAGGCTGTCGGTGGCATCCACTATTATGTCGTAGTCGGCCATGAGCGACTCTGCGTTGTCGGCGGTAAGGAGCCCTGAAACGGCCTCGACCTTTACGCCGGGGTTCAAAGCTGTCATGGATTGCGATGCCGATTCAACCTTGGCGCGGCCCACATCGGCCGTGGAGTGTATTATCTGGCGTTGGAGGTTGGAGAGGTCAACGACATCTCCGTCGATAATGCATATATTGCCCACGCCGGCTGCGGCAAGGTAGAGAGCAACAGGCGAACCCAGTCCTCCGGCTCCTACAATAAACACTTTTGCGTCATGTAGTTTCGATTGTCCGTCAATGCCTATTTCAGGCAGTGACAGATGTCGGCTGTAGCGTTTCAGTTCATCGTCATTGAATAGTGGCATAGAGTTGTCAGTTTTAGGCAAAGATAGGCAAGTTTGGCGTTACGGGCAAATCCGATATATGAATTTGCCCGCATAGTCACGGTTTCAGCATCAGGTTGCGGGCCTCGATGAATGTCGAGAACGCTCCGAAAATGTCGCTTAGCGAACTCACCGCGTGTTGGTGCTGGCTGTCGTAAAGCGATGCCGACATGCCCGCCGAGGCCGCTTGTCCTTTCAGGGCGCCGTTCACCCCCGACACATCCTCGATGAGCCTCAGCTGCAGGTCGAGCATCCTGTTGACCCCGAGATCGCCCGGCGACGACACCACCTGTTGAGGTCCCGGCATTCCGGGCTGCGCACGGTAGAGCACCACTCCGTCGGGAGCGGCCCAATTGGCTGCAGCCTCCTCGATTGACATGTCGCGGGCATATTGGTTTTCGGGAAAAAGAAGTACGCCCTTTGCGGCAGTCGACAGGATGCGGTCGTTCAAAGTGAGCAGTCGGTTGACATTGCGCTGTTGCTGAATCACATCCTCCACGAAAGAGTGTATCTCGCCGTCAATCAGCGGATAGAACCGGAATACGTAGGGATGCGAGTCGGAGTATTCCTCGTGCAGCAGGCTTCCGTCGGGCGACATGAAGCGGCAGTGCCATCGGGTCGAAATGTCCCAGCGAAACTCAATCAACGGCTTGCTGTCGTTGCTTCGCGACTTGTTTTCATTCTCCAGTTCATTCGCGGCATCGCCGTTGCGGTAGAATATGTCGCCTGACATCGGGTCGTGACAGAGATATTGCTCAACCGTTTCCAGTTCCCACGACTCAATTATGCGGCACATTCCTTTAGGCGCGTCGAGAAAAGATATAGAGTCGTTGACCGATGCTCCGGTAGCGGTGGAGCGGCAGTTGCCGGCAGCCTCCAATTTCGCGAAATGGCTGCGCAGGGCATCGGCGCGTCGTCGGTCGCCCATTGAAAAACGCATTACAACCTCGTTGAGCGACATGTCGCGAATCTGTCCCAGTATTTCCACATCATCGCCGCGCAGGTCGGTGACGGAGTTTATAAAGAATCGGGCGGGACTTACAATGTCGACCCATCGGGCGAGTCCGCCACGGCGGCGTTCATAGGTGACGCGCTGTATGGCGCATCCCGAAATGAGGAACTCCTCAAGTGTGCGGGCATCGATTTCGGGCAGATTGTTCACATCGTCATTAAGGCGATTTGCCGCTATGGAGGAGCGGTAGTAGCCTATGATGCTTTTCAGTAGGCGGCGTATGAGGTTGTTGGTGGCGGGGTTGTAGCCCATTATACGCATTGCCGTGTGCTCGTCACACACCCGTCCGTCCGACATTTCCACCTTGTCGCTCCACTGCTTGCCGAATGTGTAGCGCTTGTGGCGAAGCCGTTGAGCCCTTAGTTGGGCTCCGGCCAGCCATGTTTCCAATGCTTTGTCAAGATGATTTTTCGTGTCGTTCATTATTGTGCTGATTTAGAGTTAAAAATCGGGCGAGGGAATCGTTGAAAGCGCCTTTTCATCAAACCGGTATATGCCCGGCGTATCGACTATCGCGAGCAGCTTTTCAACCTTTGCCGCGGAACCCGGCTTAACGGAGTAGAGGCGCACCTCACGGTTGTCGATCACCGCTACGGGGTGATGCGTGTCGCCGCGTGTGTAGGGCGATAGCTGAAGCTGCGCCGTGCGGCTCGACAGGTCGGCGGTTATTGCGGCATCGCGTGTCCAGCCTTCGGCTCTCACCGCTGTCAGCCTGCGACACTCGTCGGGCAATTTAAACACCAGGCATCCCTCGTCGTCTGCAATCAGATTGGTGATTCGGTCGTGAATCTCCATGGGTGCGAGCATCGACAGCGGGGCGTTGTCGAGCAGGTCGAGATACCAGTCGCGCATTTTTCCCGCTAAGAGCCTGTCGATGTCAATGCCGTCGTGCCGCGTGTAGGGGCAGTCGTCGTTCACCGGTTCATGGAGGTAGCGCAACCGCCACTCCTGTAGCAGTTGCGCATGGGTCATTTCAATTATCATCGTCACTTGGTTACGATGCGCAGATGAGCATCGGGATATCGTAACACTATGCATGAAGCCTCGGTGAGCACTATCGCCTCGCAGTTGCGTTGACCGCTTGAACGCAGGTCGATGGGCATTGCCTTGAAGGGTATGTGGGAATACTTCTGGATGTATTCGGGGTCGAGCACCATTGCTTCATCGGCATGTCCGCAAGCATCAAAGACTTCGCTCAGCACCACGTAGAGGCGTCCGAATTTGGTAGTGATCTCGGTGAAGTCGATTCCCCAGCGGGTCACGGTTTCGGCTGGCCCGGCTGTCTTAACATGGGGCAGCATGCTGAGCTGCTCGATGAAGCCCGAACCGCCTATGAGCACTTTTCGTGACGACCCGGCGTTGCCTGTGAATGCCGCACGCGATAGCCTTACGAGCTCCTCTTCATTGAATTTGTCCTTAACGTAGGAGAACTCCTTGCCCGCCTGGGTCCAGATGCCTTCGGTGGTAAATACCTCGCCGTGGGTGTTGTCTTTCTCAAATCGGGTTCGGGCACCAAACAGGAAGTTCTTTTCCATACTCAGGCGCATGTCGATGAGTGCCGTTTCCTCCTGATCGGTCAGGCTCCATCCCACCTCTTTGGCTGAAAGTCGCTGAAGGATAGACTGTTCGACTTGGCATTTGAATATTTGACAAAAATTTCGACGCTTTATGGGAAGGGCTTCGGATTGCGATGTCTGCACATCGAGTTCGGCAGCCGCACGCCCCATTCTTATCATGGATTGCTCAAAGTTCAAAGCGGGGAAGGTGTTCTCGGTCGGCGGATTTATCGCCTTTACGCGCAGCTTGTCGCCGGTGCTGATGACATAGAGCATGAGGCAGCTGCCCGGAGCCTTGCCCTTCACACCCGGAAGCAGAATGGTGTCGGAGGGGCTGAACATCGCGATGTTGTCGACCGACAGTTCGGCGATGTCGGATGTCTGGCTTGATTCAACGCCTTCAAACAGCTTGCATACCGAGGGCGGTGTGTCGACCGAGTAGTAGTCGACTATCATGCTTGAGCTGAGGCGAGCATCGGCGAGGCGTGAAATCTGGTCGATGGGAGTCGACATAGGGCGAATCTTGACGATGCGCTCGTCGATTTCGTTTCGGAGCAATTCTTCCGAAACTTCACGTGTGATTGTGGTTGTAAGCGGAGCGCCCTTTACGTGTGACGCGCCTGCAAATCCTTCTACGATTTGTGTTTCCATAAATTAATTTAAAAGTGTGTTTATAAAAAGTGAGTTGATTAATCCCAAACGCTGCGACGCGGCGGCTGGAGCATGAATTTGGATTCATGTGAGGAGTTGGCGGGGGAGCTGTCGGGGGAATGAGGCTGCTGGTACATCCCGGGACTTTTCATGATTTCCGCGGCACTTTCGTTGCGTCCGCGCAGATAGCCTCGATTCTCGGCTTCGAGAATAAGCGATTCGTCGGGAGGCGGCGGAGGCGTGGAGAAGTGCCTTGAAGCAGCTTCTCCGGCCTCTACACCGGCGAGCAAATCGACGATGAAGTGGGCTGCACGCGGGTCGCGGGCTACGATTTCCGACAGGTCGACTGTCGAAGATGCGTTGTCGATCGATGTAACGGTAGTGTCATTGACTTCCGGATCCTGAATGGCTGGTGTCGTTTCCATGGTATTAGTGATATTGTTGTCGGTTGATGTTCACATTGCAAAGTTATGATGCGGAAAAGCCGGATTTCACCCCATAATGTCGCGAAGCGATTTTCTTTGATGAAAATTTTGGGAGAATGAATTATTAGTTAAATTTGCGTACATGAAGTCAAAGGTGCTATTGGTGAGCAAATTCTACTATCGTCGAGGAGGCGCATGCGTCTATGTGCTTAACCTTGAGCGACTTTTGCTTGACCGCGGCCATGAGGTGGCGGTGTTTGCCATGGATTACGGGCTAAACGAACCTTCGCGATGGAGCGGCTTCTTCGCTCCCGAGGTGAAATTCTTCGGCCGTGATGCACATTTGCTTCCGGCAGCGCGGCGTGTACTGGGCATTGGCGATGTCAAGGCCCGTTTTTCGGCCATAGTCGACCGCGTGAGGCCCGATGTGGTTCATCTCAACAACATTCACTCCTATCTGTCGCCCGTGGTAGCCGCTATGGCCCATGAACGGGGCATAAGGGTGGTGTGGACTCTACATGACTATAAGCTTGTGTGTCCCGCCTACAGCTGCCGCCGCAACGGGGTTGATTGCACCGATTGCTTCGGCAACCGACTGCACAATGTGCTGCTGCACCGGTGCATGAAGCATAGCGTTAAAGCCTCGGCGCTTGCCTTTGCCGAGGCTTGGCGTTGGCGGCGCACGGTGCTTGAACGCTGTGTGGATGCTTTCATCTGTCCGAGCCGTTTCATGGCCGATGTCATGATACGCGCCGGATATGACGCACGAAAAATACACGTAGTGTGCAACTTCGTGGACGAGTCGCCCGCAGGCCGTGGCAATGCAGCATCGAGGCGGGGTGATTATTGCTGCTATGCGGGGCGGCTTTCGGAGGAGAAGGGTGTCGATACACTGCTGAAGGCGGCGACAATGTCGTCGCTGCCGCTGAAAGTGGCCGGCGAGGGCCCGTTGTCCGATGAGCTGAGGGGCCGGTACGCCGATTGCCGTAATGTGGAGTTTTTAGGAAAACTTGACCGAGCGGGAGTCATGGAACTGCTGCGCGGAGCGCGCTTTTCGGTCGTTCCCTCGGAGTGGTGGGAAAACAATCCGCTCTCGGCAATCGAGTCGTTGTCGTGCGGCACTCCTGTGGTGGGCGCCGCAACAGGCGGTATTCCCGAATTGATCGACGACGGCAACGGGCGGTTGTTCATGTCGGGCGATGTCGACGATCTTGCATGGACGATGAAAGAGGAGTGGCGCTCACTGCGCGACAACGAGGCGATAGCACGTGACGCACGAGCGCGATTCAGCGCGTCACGGCATTACGATTCATTGATGAGTATATATAGCGGTTCATGAAGATATACGTATTAGGCACACGAGGCATTCCCGATGTGGCGGGAGGGGTGGAAACCCACTGCGAGCGGCTTTATCCACGGCTTGCGTCCATGGGAATGGATGTGACGGTCGTGAGAAGGCGTTGCTATGTTTCGCCTCGCAACGAGTATCGGGGAGTGCGTCTTATCGATGTATATGCTCCGAGAATAAAGAGCCTTGAGGCGATGTGTCACACCCTGCTCGGAGTCTTCAAGGCCGGTATCGACCGTGCCGATGTGGTTCACCTGCACGCGGTGGGGCCTTCGCTGCTTGCACCGCTTGCCCGTCTGTTAGGAATGAAAGTGGTGGTCACCAATCATGGTCACGACTATGAACGTGAGAAGTGGGGAAGAGTGGCCAAGGCTGTTTTGCGCATGGGGGAGCGGGTCGGTGTGCGTTTTGCCAATGAGGTGATTGCCATATCGCAGCCTATTGCCGATGTGCTTGAGTCGAAATACGGGCGAGGCGATGTCACGGTGATTCCCAACGGAGTCGAGCCGGCATGCGTGACCGAGGGCGACGACTATCTTAAATCAATAGGCGTGGAGCGTGGCCGTTATGTGCTTGCTGTGGGTCGACTGGTTAAGGAGAAGGGCCTTCACGACTTGATAATGGCGTTCGGGAAAATCAGGACAAAGGGCTTCCGACTGGTTATAGCCGGTGATGCCGACCATCGCGACGATTACAGCGACGAGCTAAAGGCTATGGCGGTCGAGGCCGGAGTGGTGATGCCGGGATACATTTCGGGAGAGCCTCTGCAACAGCTGATGTCACATTCGGCCTTATTCGTGCTGCCGTCCTATCATGAAGGCTTGCCCATTGCACTGCTTGAGGCGATGAGCTATGGTCTTGATGTGGCGGTGAGCGACATTAGGGCCAACCGGCTGAGCGAGCTCGACGGATCCGACTTTTTCAAGCGAGGCGACTGTGACGATCTTGCCCGGCTTATCGACACCAAGCTCCGTGTGGCTCCTCGGCGGCGCTGTTACGACATGTCACGTTACGACTGGGATGCGATAGCCGCACGCACTGCCGAGGTTTACGGACATTTGTCGCGATGAGGATGGAAAAATTACTGCCGATAAATAATTGTGTAAACGGAAAATTTCTTAAATTTGCGATAGATAACAAAATATTCAGGTCATTAATGAAATATTCGTGTTCAGCTTTCATGTCAGCATTACTGCTGTCGTCGTGTAGTGGCTTGTCGCCTGAGGCGCGTGAAATAGTGGGCGTTTACTATAATAACGAGCTGTCGGATGACACTCCCGTGCTTGAATTGAACGACGACGGGACATCGGTGATGCGAGCCATAAAGCCCGATGTGTTGACTATAGAGGTGCCGGGTACATGGAATGTAGTGAACGATTCGCTTGTAATCGACAATGATGTTACGAGAATGGTGACCGTGGGCGATACTTCGGTTCTCGGTGATGTTGCGACTAAATATTCACGACTTATAACGCGACATGACGAGTTGAGCCTTACACTTGCCAAGGACGGCATCGAATATCTCTACCATCGCAAGGTGACTCCCGATAAAGATTGACAACAATAACCGAAATTTATGAATATACACTCTATGAAACTTCACATTGTGCTATTTAGCCTGCTCGTGGTGACGCTTGCCGGATGTACTGCGGCAACTACCACCGAGAATCTTGCCGGTGCACGGCTGTTGATTGAGAACAATGACTTTGCTTCGGCGCAGAGCATGTGTGACGAGGTGCGCAATGCGGTCGAGAGTGACGACTCCGATGTAGAAGTAGAGGATTTGTGTAAACTTGCCATACTTTACATGCAGCTTGCCGACCACACCGACCGTGACGACAATGTGGAGTATGCCCGTCAGGCCTATATGCAATCCCTTGAATGCGACTCGGCGGGGGCTATGGATTATTACAGCCGACTCGGTGTCGACGAGATGGCGCAGGTAGTGCTGCTTTCGTCGATTGTGCGCAGTACCACCGCAGTGCCTGAGATAGACGAACAGGGCGACACGCTGTTGATTGTACCCGATGATGATTCATACATGATACCTTAAACGCCATGAACATTGACTTGCAATCGGCCTTGCAGGATTTCCTCGACCGTAATCCCGACTTGCCAAATGGTGACGACAATGATGTGTCGGACGAAAATGCCGATACACGCCCGGCTGCAGTTTGTGCCGACAGGCTCGACATCATATTGGAGAAGAAAGGACGCGGAGGTAAGAAGGCGACAATAATAACCGGATTTACGGGAAGCGACAGCGAGCTGGCCGAATTGGCTTCGGCTTTGAAACGCAAACTTGCCACAGGCGGCTCGGCTCGCGGCGGAGAGATACTCATCCAGGGTGACCGTCGCAGCGATGTGCTTGCCGCGCTTAAGTCGTTAGGCTACAAAGCCCGAATCATATAAACCGTCATTACATATAAATGCTCAATATCCACAAGGCATCGGCCGGTTCGGGCAAAACCTATACGCTTACCTATAATTATATAAAGCTACTGCTCGGTGCCGGCGACGAACAGGGAAATTACCGACTTGCATCGGACAGGAAGCGTCATCGCGCTATACTTGCCATAACGTTTACCAACAAGGCCACCGACGAGATGAAGCGACGCATCGTGCAGCAGCTCGCGATGCTTGCGCATGTCGATGCGGTGAATGGAAGCAAAAGCGACTATGAGGAGCGGTTGTGCAAGGAACTCGGATGTGATTCAACGCAACTTGCCAATGCAGCCCGCGATGCACTGTTTTCGCTTCTCGGCGACTACGGCTTTTTCAATGTGAGTACTATCGATGCGTTTTTTCAGACGGTTTTGCGTACATTTGCCCGCGAAGCCGAACTTACCGGCAACTACGAGGTTGAACTGAACGAAAAGAACGCCATAGCCATAGGCGTGAGCGAGATGCTGTCGTCGATAAACCGCGCCACACCCGAGGAGTCACGGCGGAGCGGCGACATGCGCATGCTTATTGCATGGCTTGAACAGTATATGCTGTCGAAGATAGAGGCCGGCGAAACCTACAACATATTCAATCGAGGCTCAAATCTTAACGGCGCTCTTGTGGATTTTGTAAACAATGCGTTGTCGGAGGTGTACAAGCTTAACGCCAAGGAGATTCAAGATTATCTTGCTGACAAAAACAAAATATCGGATTTTGCCAAGAAGCTTAACAGCGAGATCAGTGAGATTCCGAAGCTGATAGCCGGTGAGGCGGCACGAGTGTGTGAGGCAATTGAGAGTGAAGGCCTCACAGCCAGTGTGAATCACCATGTAATGAACCGACTGAGAGAGTGGAGCTCCGGTGAGGTAAGGGATCTTAACATGACGGTGGTTAAGGCTGCCGCCAATCCCGATGCACGTTATAAGGTAAGGCAGGCGCAACTATTCTCAGCCGACCTTGACGATGCCATAGGGGCGGTGCTGAACGATTGCATAGTGTTGACAAGACGCTACAACACCTATAAGCTAATGCGCGGCAATGTCTATAATCTCGGCCTCATAGGCGATATAGTGCATCATGCGCTGGAGGTGCAGAAGGAGAATAACTCGATAGTGCTCAGCGACACAAACGATATATTGCGGCGCATCATAAATCAGGAGGAGGCTCCGTTCATCTATGAGCGAATGGGAGTGAGGCTGCGTCACTTCCTTATCGATGAGTTTCAGGACACATCGCGTCTTCAATGGATCAATCTTGGCGCACTTGTGAGGGAGAGCCTTTCGACGGGCAATGACAATCTGATAATAGGCGACGAAAAACAGTCGATATACCGGTTTCGCAATTCCGACCCCAAACTGTTGAGCTACGATGTACCCAAAGAGTTTGAGCGTGACAGCCGTTTATTCGGCAACAGCGTTGAGGAGAACACCAACTGGCGTAGTGCGCGTGAGATAGTGCAGTTCAATAATACCCTGTTCACGGCCCTGATGTCACGCATAGGACTGAAAGAGGTCATCGACCATTATGCCGGTGTGGTGCAGAACATAGCCAAGAAGGAGATGAAAGGTTATGTCAAGGCTATTCCGAGTGCTGATGACGAGGAGGCTCTTGATAATATGGTGGAAGAGATAAAGCGTCAGTTGAAGCAAGGTTACCGGCAGGGCGATATAGCGGTGCTGGTACACAAGTGGACCCAGGGAAGTGCAGTAATTGAACGACTGCTTGACGCGAAGCTCGAAGATGAAGAACTGAGCGACTTAAGGGTGCTTAGCGACGATTCACTGGCGATAAGCGCAGCTCCGTCGGTGCGAAAGATTGTAAGTGTGTTGCGCTTTATTGACGCCCGACAGCCTCTTGAAGGCGAAACTCCTACACCGCAACAGCTTATAGCCCGTCTTGTAAACCGATATGAATATTTTTCGTCGGAAGGCGACGACGCAGCCTGTGCGCTTGAACGTGCATTTGTCGATGACACACCCGATGAACTTGCCATGGAGGCCGCCGACATGACCTGCATCAATCTTCCGTCGCTTGTGGAGAGAATTATAGGCCGTTATGTTGATGTTGATACATTGAGCCGTGAGAATGTGTATGTGTGTGCCTTTCAGGACATGGTGATAGATTTCTGTTCACGCGCCGATGCCGACATCCATTCATTCATGAAATGGTGGGATGCTACAGGATGTTATAGCAAGCTTTCGACCCCGGCTTCGCTCGATGCCATAAAGGTGATGACGATACACAAGTCCAAAGGGTTGGAATTTCCCTGTGTACACATGCCGTTTTGCGGATTGCCGCGCAATAGCAAGTCGGATATAGCATGGTTTGGAACCCGTGATGCCGATGGAGCTCTTCTTGACGACTTTGTGCGTGACGGATTTGATAAGGAGTGCGTTCCTCCGTTTGTGCCTTTGTCGGTAGGCAAGGGGCTTGACGGTACCATGTTTGACCCGCGTTACAGGGAGATTGTTTCAGAAAAATATGTCGACCGACTTAATCTGCTCTATGTAGCATGCACGCGAGCGGTCAATGAACTGATGTTCTATTATACGCCGTTGAAGAAAATAAAGGTCGAGCAACTTGACGGTACATCATTGCCAACAACCGATTTCCTGCTCGCCAATGCATTTTCGGTGGCCGATGCGGCATTTTGCTGCAACAATGAGCCGCTGCTGGGATTGCTTGCCCCGCTGAAGAATCATGTTGACTCCTGTGACCTCTTTGAATTTGGCGAGCCTGTCGATCATAAAGCTGATCAGCGTGACGAACCGATGATAGAGATGCCGGCCTACTATTCCTATGACAATGACGGAATATGGGAAATGAGCCGTATAGAGGATCTTGAGGATATGGAGCGTCCGCGCCGACGAGGCATCGTGCTACATTCGATAATGAGCGGAGTGCGCCGTCGTGGAGATGTGGAGCGCGCAGTGCGTCGTCGTGCCGCACGCGGATTCATAGATGATGATGAAATCGACGGATATGTCGCCGAGCTGTCGGAGGCACTTTCCGACGAGCGGGTTGATGAATGGTTTGAGGGTTATCGCCGACTGTTGCGCGAGAGCACCATTGCCGTGCCAACGGGTGACGGTGTGCGAAATTACCGCCCCGACAGGGTGGTGTGGACCTCGCAAGGCACTATCGATGTCATTGACTATAAATTCGGCGAGGAAGAGCCTTCAGGGTATATACGGCAGGTGAAGGGGTATATGAGGCTGATTTCAAAAATCTATCCCGATGTGGAAGTGAGAGGCTTCCTGTGGTATCCGTTACAGAAGCGCATCACCCGGGTGTGACACGGGGAGCTCGATGTTGAACGTGGTGCCTTTGCCCGGCTCGGACGACGCTACATATATGTGTCCGTGATGGTATTGCTCGACGATGCGCTTTGCAAGCGTAAGGCCGAGCCCCCAACCGCGTTTCTTGGTTGTGTAGCCGGGACTGAATATTTTCTTGAAATGATTGTGAGGAATGCCTTTGCCGGTGTCGCTGACGCTGATCAGCGCATATCGGGGAGTGCGTGATGTGGTCACGGTGATTACTCCGTCGGCTTTCATGGCGTCTACGGCATTCTTTATGAGATTTTCCATTACCCATTCAAGCAGCGGTGCGCTCATTGAAACGATGAGAGGCTGTTGGCACAGATTAACTTTCAAGGCGATGCGGCTTGATATACGGGCGGCCATGTATCGAGTGGCATTGGATACAGCAGTGTTTACATCGACCGGAGTCATGGCGGGGCGTGAGCCGATTTTGCCGAATCGTGACGCTATGGTCGACAGCCGGTTTACATCCTTGTCCATCTCCTCGGTGACGGTAGGGTCTATGTCACGGCTCTTCAGCAGCTCGATCCATGCCATAAGTGACGATATGGGTGTGCCGAGCTGATGGGCCGTTTCCTTGGACAGTCCAACCCACACTCGGTTTTGTTCGGCCTTTTTGGTGGATGTCACGGCATAGTAGACGACGGTGATGAAGAGCAGCATTATAACCAGCATGATGTAGGGGAAATAGTTGAGCATTTTCAACAGTCGGCTGTCCTCGTAGTATAGCATCTGCTCGTTGTCGGGCGAGATGGTGATGTGTATGATGTTGGTGGTTTTCTTCATCGAGGCAAGTTTGTCGTTGAGGTACTTGCTGTTTTTTTCAGAGATAGAGTAGGGATGAAGAGTGTCGACCGGCTCCGGCAGATTGAAGTTACGGTATAGGAGGATGTTGTCGTCGCTGTCGGTGAGCAATACGGGGATGTTGCGGTTGCCCTCGATTATGCGTAGCAGGAAATCGATGTCGGCCGAGCCGGGAAGGGCGATGTCGCTGTTGTCGGTTTCGGGGGCGACGATTGCTTTCGTGGCGTCGGCCCATATCTCCATGCGCTCGCGCTCCTGGGAGGCAAGCTCGCGTACGATTCGGTTGGAGATGTAGAGGAATATTGCGACAAGAGCTATTGCAACGGCAAGAAATGCCATTGTGCCGTAGCGTCGCTTGTCGTAAATGTCGGCCATGATGTAATAACAACGGCTGAGCCGTGAGTATTATTGCATTCGCTCGAAGTCTTCGGCTATGAATCGGGCTACCGAGTGGGAGGTGTTGGGCCCGATGACTGTCGATGCGGCATTTTTCACTTCGGGCAATGCGTTGTCCACGGCAACCGACAGGTCGGCTATCCGCATCATGGGGAGGTCGTTGAGATTGTCGCCGAACACGACTATGCGGTCGGCGTTGATGTCACGTGCAAGACGCTTCACGGCATTGGCCTTGCTCACTTCGGGCGCGAATATCTCGATGATGCCCACATCCTTGCCGAAGATGTCGACATAGTTGCTGACCGAGCAGTCGATTGACCGGCGAAGGTCGTCGGCAAGAGCATTTATGCGTTGGCATGGTCCCATGGCGAAGAAGAGTACGGTGTTGGGGATTGACTGATTCATTCCCGCCGGTTCATCGATGTGGAAGCGTTTGAGGGGTAGATTCATGCGCTCGTTTATGAACTTGTCGTCGTGGATGCTTCGCTCGCCGTTGTGGTAGACTGTGAGCATGCCTTTGTCGTCGAATGTGTATATGAACGGATTTACACCGTGACGGTCGGCGGCAGCGCGTATGAGCCGTGATGTTTCGGGCGATATGAAGCGGGTGTCGATGTAACGCATCGTGTTGCGGTCCCATAGGGTGGCTCCGGTCATGACTATTGCCGGAAGCGATGTCACGGTGTGGGCAAGCAGCGGATTTACCGTGGCTGGAGTGCGGGCTGTGGCAACGGTTATCAAGGCGCCCCGTTGTGTAAGGTCGGTTATTATTTCGGCCGATTCGGGGCTTACCCTGCTGTTGTCGTCGAGCAGGGTGCCGTCCATGTCGGTTACGTAGAGAGTTCGCTTCATCTTAAAGTTTTCGACCTTCGTAACGTTCAATTGCGTCAATCCATTTCTGTTCGATAGGAGCCGAATGTCCCGTGGCGATGTCAAATCCCACCATGACTGTTCGCCCTACGCACTTTACTTCGCCGCTTTTGGTGTTGACGATGCGCTGTTCCATGACGAAACTTTTTTCGCCCATTTCGGTAACGGTTGTCACCACACCGATTTCTTCATATATATAGGTGGGCGCATGGAAGTCGCAGTTTATGTTTGCGACCACAATGTTGATGTGCTTCCAGTCGACGCCATCGGGCATTATGTCGAGGAAGTAACGGCTCTTGCCAAGATCGAAAAACGCTATATACACTCCGTTGTTCAGGTGACCGAGCATGTCGATGTCGTTGAACCGCATTTGTAGCGGCACCAGATGACGGAATGGGAATCGGGGTTCCGGCACACGTGGATTTTGTGAAGCCGGTAATTTTATCATTTCTGCCATGACGCAAAGTTACGAAAAAATCCCGTATCGACCTCCGTGATGTCCGGTGTCGATACGGGACTGTGTTGTTATAAAAAGTGAATTGTTACTTCACTACAAAGTCGATAGACTGCAAATCTTCGTCACGTGACGAGCATCCGTAGAGAATCTGATAGCGTCCCGGGCGGGTCGACAGTTCGTCGATAGAGGGATCGTAGTATTCAAATGCCTCGCCGTCGAGAGTTATCGAAGCCTTTGCTGTTTCGCCGGGTGCCAAAGAGAGCTTCTGGAATCCGCGAAGCGACTTGATAGGAGCTTCAGGATAGTCCAAAGCCTTGACATAGACCTGTACGATTTCATCGCCCTTGCGGTCGCCGGTGTTTGTCACAGGCACTGTGAGCGTAACTTTGCCGTCGGACTTCATCGATGACTTTGACAGACGACCCTTTCCATAATCGAAGCTGGTGTAGGAGAGTCCGTGACCGAAAGGATATTGAGCCTTGCCGCGGAAGTAACGGTAGGTGCGATTGTCCATGCTGTAGTCGAGGAAGTCGGGCAGGTCGTCGTTGGAGCGATAGAACGTAACGGGAAGTTTTCCGCCGGGGTTATAATCGCCGAGGAGTACTTCGGCCAAAGCCTGCGAACCACCCTGTCCGGGATACCATGCCTGAAGCAGAGCGTCATATTGTCCTTCCACACTGCCGAACGCGATTGCCGATCCCGAGCAGTTGACCATTACGACGGGCTTGCCTGTGGCGTGCATTGCGCGCAGCAGTCGCTGCTGAACCTTGGGAAGCTCGATGTCGGCCTTGTCGCCACCTTCACCTTCCATGCGAGCCGAGATACCGCCTATGACAATTATTGCGTCGGCATCCTTGACAGCATCGGCTACATCGTCAAATTCAACCAACTGACGCTGGCAGATGTCGCCGCGCAACATTGCGAAGTTGGACTTGCCATGCTTGTATTCGATGACTACATCGTAGGTTTCGCCTTCCTTTACGGGGAATGACTTATAGTCGACGGCACCGCGACCGAATCCGAATCCGCGTCGTGATGAGCCTGCGGCTACGCTGTCGACAACCTCACCGTTGATTTTGAGTACGTATCCGTTGTCGGTTGCGAGAGTGTATTGCATATCGCCGGTAAAGGGAGCCTTGTAGCTGCCCGATATTCTTACTGAGATTGTGTCCTTGCTTACGCCCTGGGCAAATCCCCATGCTCCGAATGTCGAGAAATCAATCTTGTCGTAGTAGTCGGTCTTTGCAGGCTGTCCGCTCAAGTTGTCATTGTTGTAGAACTCTACGAGCACACCTTTGCCGTCATTAAATTCCTGCAGATGGGGTATTGTATTGTATTCGTCGGCCAGCTCGCAAGCTTTTTGATAGATGACCTTAGTGTCGGGCAATGCAGCGCGTATACCTTCGAGCAACGAGCGGGTGTGAGCTTCGGTGGGTGTACCGCCATAGTTGCCGTTGAGCATTGAAGTGTCGTCGGCATTCGGGCCAACAACGGCGATTGTCTTGATGTCTTTCGAGAGCGGAAGCACACCGTTGTTTTCAAGCAGCACCATTGATTCGCGAGCGGCCTGTACAGCAAGTTCATGGTTGCTTTCACTGCTGATTACATCAGGACCGAGGTTGTTCCACGGGATCATCTCGGCGGGGTCAAACATACCGAGCTCAAAGCGTCCCAAGAGTGTTTTGCGCAGATGGTCGTCGAGAACGCTCTCATCCAACATTCCTTTATCCAGGGCTTCAGTGAGTACCATGAACACCTTTCCACACTCCAGGTCGGTGCCGTTGAGCACTGCGTCGACCGATGCCGATAGGGGATCGGGATGAGTTTCATGCTGTCCCTTGTTGTAGAAATTATTGATGGCGTCGCAGTCGGTCAATACGATTGCGTCATATCCCCACTTGCGGCGAAGGATGTCGACGAGCAATCGGTCGCTTGTGCAGCAAGGCTTTCCTTCGTAACGGTTGTAGGCACACATCACTTCGCGCACGTTGCCTTTCTGGACCAATGCCTTGAAGGCGGGGAGATAGGTTTCCCACAGGTCACGCATCGATACCGAAGCATTGTAGGTGTGACGCAAAGGTTCGGGCCCGCTGTGTACGGCATAGTGCTTGGCACAAGCATGAGTCTTGAAGTAACGGTCGTCGTTGCCCTGCATTCCAAGCACGGTCTGCACTCCCAATACTGCGTTCAAGTAGGGGTCCTCTCCGCAGGTTTCCTGTCCTCGTCCCCAACGAGGGTCGCGGAATATGTTGACATTAGGACACCAGAATGTGAGTTCGGGATTGCCGGGGTAATAGGTTACTCCCATTGGCACATTGAATATGTCATGATCGGAACGGTTCCAATTGGCTCTTGCCTCATCGGAAACGGTTGAGAATACGTTATAGACCAGCTCGGGGCTGAAAGCCGAGGCCATGCCGATCGGCTGCGGATATACGGTGTAGCCGTCCTGACGCACTCCGTGGCATGCTTCGCTCCACCAGTTATAGGAGGGGATGCCGAGGCGGTCGACCGATATCGACTTATTCATCATCAAACCCACTTTTTCTTCAGGGGTGAGCAGTGAAATGAGGTTTTCAACACGCTCCTCATTGGATAACTGCGGATTGCGGAACGGATAATAGGTAGCGGGTGTCGCTCCTTCGTTTACTACGGCCTCTACCGACAGTGCGCCAAGAGTCTTGCCCTTGTCGTCGAGAAGCTCCACGCTGCGGAAGCTTTTACCGATGGATTTGGCGGGAGTGAACACCACCATCACCTCGGCGGTGCTTCCCGGAGCAATCGGGGTGGTGGGGTATTGTACCGATATGCATTCGCAGCTTGGTATGGCCTTGCTGATGCTTACCGGTTCCTTTGATTTGTTTTTTAACTTAAAAGTGTGGCATACAGCCCCCTCGGCTGCATTCACTTTGCCAAAGTTCCATTCATAGGAGTCGAATGAAACTGCGCTTTTTTTCTGTGCCTCCATGGGAAATGCAAGCAGCATGGCACAGGCACATGACAAAATTATTTTCTTCATTGTCGCGGTATTTATAATGATGGTTTAAAGTTAAAAGGCTCACAGGAGCGGAATGTACAAATTTAGTTATTATAACTCAATCAAACAATATTTTCATTAATTTTGTTAATCGGCGTTATGTCAAGTGCCACAATGCACTCATCGCGCAGAATTATTGCGTTGTTGTGGAGCTCGTCATGTGCCCCGTACACAAAAGTTACAATCGGATATTGCGATATTTAATTTACAAACGGAACGAAGTCGGGTGATGCCTTCAATTCATCGCGATAACGCGTCATGAATTCATTCCAACGATGGTCGGGGTCCTCGTGAAACCATTCGCGCAGATCGTTTGAAGGCGCGATGTTCTTGGCCCATTGTTTACAGTCAAGTCTTTCGTGGCTGACTCCACGGGGCCACAATCGGTCGACAAGTATTCTGTAGCCGTCGGCAGGAGCGGCTTCTTCATAGGCTCTTTTGATTTTTATATCAGTCATGGCTTATGTGTTTTAAAATTGTCCTATTGAAAAAACACTCTACGGTATATTTATGTTGGAATGGGGGCAATTAAAAAAAGAGCGCAACCGCTCGTGATGCAGCTGCGCCCTTCTCTCTCTCTGATATTGAATTTAGATCTCTTTATAATCAATGGCAATCAATACACCGCTCTGCGCTTGGTAGTTTTGCGTTTAGGAGTGTATAGGTTTTCGTTGGGCCTGTTGGTTATGTTGGTGATTCTTGCCGAATTGCGCTGAACCGAGCCGTCGGCTGTTTCGATGGTTATAAGTCCGGTTTCGTAGTCTTGCTCCACGATAAGTCCCTCAAGGGGTTTCAATCCGGCAAATGTGTAGGTCGAAATGAGGGGGCTTTGACTCAAAATGGACTTTTCGGGGTCGAGCGGACGGCGGCTGTAGATGACGATGTCATCCCATTTCAACATGTGGACTTTGTTGTCGAGTGTCTTGAATCGGATGCCGCTTACGGGGTTGTTGCGGATGATGTAACCTACATACTCAGTGTTGTCGCCAAGCACTATTACATCGAGTATGCCGCCCAGCGAGGTGTTGCGCTCGATATAGTTTACATCGTCCCAATTCAATCGGATTTCCGACGGATTGTCAACCGCCTCGACAACTTCCACTGAATCGACCAATGAGAAATCGACAGGCTCGACGACGACCTCGGCCACGCTGTCGCACTCAACCACAGTTGAATCGGCTACCGTCATGTCAAGCGGCACTACCTCTACAACTGCCGTGTCGGCGATACACGTATCGGCTTCGACATACTGTTCCACCGGCTTGAACGTGAAGAACTCCGAGTTATTCTGACTAACAATGTAGCCCGACACTTTATCGCCGCTTTTCAATGTGATGGTTTCATAGTTGAGCGCATCGTCAAAGTCGGCGGCAAAAGCAACCGAGGTGGCCAATGCCAGTGTTATTACGGGTAATATTGTCTTCATGTTTTGAATAAGTTTAAAAATCTACAAAAAATGGAGTGACGGGATTCACCTTGAAGTACGATGTCTTTCCCTCGATGCTCACTGCTACTGTTTTGGATGAAGCCACAGTGACATTGTTGAAGGCGGTAGATATCGAGCGAGATGATTTTTCGGGGATGGTCAAAGTCTTGGTGACCGGGGTGAGATTTTCACCGGTTACCTTCACTTCGATCGTCACTTCATCGTCGGTGGGGTTGCTGATGCGTACGGTTATGGGTGCGCGGTCGTTTTTGTCGGCCTTTGAACTTTTTGAAACCGAAATGCGCATCATGTCGGCTGTTTCCATTCTGGTCTGCACATCCTCATTGGCCGACCACAGAATCAGGTTGGCCGACATTAGATAGAGCTTGTAGTCAGATTCCGGAGTCTTTATCTTGAATTGTCGCGTGGCTCCTGATTCCGAGGTTTCCTCGGTCTTCTGTCCGTCGGCATCTATTACCATCGACAGCGGTGTGTCGGCATATCCGGCGGGAACGGTGACATTGTATTCAACAACTTCGTCGACATTTTTTCGGCGTTTTACGACGATGCGTTTTGTCACATCGAATTTGCCGTCGCTCAAAGCCAAAATTCCCCAAAAGGCACCGCTCTTTACGATTGCGTGGCCGTTTTCAAACGGGTAGGCGTAATTGAACTGGGGCACGACTACTACACTTCCCTTAGTCGAGCGATAGCCGTATTTACGGTTGTCGAAGAAGGGTTGCGGTCCCGAGGCCTTTACAGGTTGTGCGACATCGTCATCGCTCACTACCGAATATCGGTCGTCGAAGGTGAGATCCTCATTGCCAAGGCGCTTTATCATTCGTCCTTGTGTATTGATGACGAAAAAGTTGCCCTTTGTGTCCTCCACAACGCTTTCGCCGTTGAGAAACGTACTACCCATCGTTATGTTGCCTATGTCCTTCTGGAGCTTAAGCTCTTTTCCGTGCATGTCAATGAAGTAGACGCGTGTCTTTCGCTTTGTAATGTTATTGGCAAGGTCGCTGACCTTGTTTTTTACTGAACCGAGCATTCCTGTCGATACTTTGCTTACCGATGCAAGTCCTTCGGAAAATGGATGGATGTTGCGGTATTTGAACTCAATCGCGAGTCGACCTTCATCGTCGATGTAACCATAGTAGCCCTTCTTGTTGTAGACAGGGAGCATGCCTTCGGAGAAGAAGGGATAGTCGCCTACAAAGTATTCGCCGTCGACATTGACTATGCGCTGATTCTCGAATATAATACTACGCAGACGGAAGTCATTGCCGTCGCGGGTGAGCAGGAGCGACTTGCCGTCGACCATGGGGGTGATGGAGTCGAGTGTCATGGGTATGACCTCCTTGCCGCTTGCATCGATTATTGCCGAGCGCGCACCTTTCTCGACGATAAACAGGTCGTCACTAAGACGGGTGATGCCGTTGTACTCGGGCAATACTGACCATACAGCAGTTTCGGCGCTGACCGAAACTGCTGCAGTTATTAGAATAGTAAAAAGTAACAGACGCTTTATCATATATTACCTACTTCTTCGTCATACAATCGCTTAAGATACTTGGCCTGGCAGGCAAGACCGTAAGTGGCACCGGTGGTGTATCCACCCCACAGTACACCTACGAGCTGGAATGTTTCGGCATTGAAGATGGGTGAGCCACTGGCTCCTCCAAGTGATTCGCCCTGGAACTCAAATGAGTATTTGCTCGGAACCTTTGAGCAAACTGTGTTGCGTATCTGAGGCTCGATTGAGTGGGTTATCTGGTCGCGAGCCATCATATTGCCGCGAGGATAGCCGATCCACATGAGCTTGTCTTTCTGTGGTTCGAGAGTGCCGGTAAAGAAGTTCTCGGGTGAGAATACAAACTTGACAATGTCGGGAGTGCGCTTCTTGTTGAGCTGCAGGATGGCTATGTCCATATCGTCGGAAGGCGACACGGCGACAACATCGCAACGGTCGTATTCATCCTCATGAGTATAGTTGATGCCTGCATATCCTACCGATATCGAGAGCATATTGCCGGTGATTGATCGCTTGCAGTTCTTAAGCTGACGAATAAGGGAGTCGATGTAGCCGTAAAAATCGGAAATCTTGCCTTGTGCGTAGAGATTCTGGGCCTGGGTATAGATCATGCCCCAAAGCATGAATTTGGTCGGGCTCATCTGATAGGCCGCATTGTAGGTGTCGACAAGGTCACGTCCCACCTGGTTGATTTCAAGCGGCAGTTGCTCATTGACCATTTTCTCCATTTCGGTTCTAATCTCAGCTCTTTCGCTTGCCGGGAGATATTCAAGCTCCCACGGCGATGCTACGTGGCGGTTGGTTGCCATGCGACCTTCGCGGTCGAGGAAGAACGCTGTTGCGCTGTAGCTTTGAATTTGTACGGGAAGTTCGCCGGTATCACAGTTGCCGATGTTGGGATAATGAGCCCTTATGACGGCATTCCATATTTCAGGATGTATCGGGCAGTCCTCAAAACGGGTATTAAGCTGGAATGATGCAGTCACGTATACTACCGAGGTGCGAACATCGGCGATGGTAGGTTTGGCACCGCCAATGCCGCCGCCGACTCCGTCAATAGCCCTGTATCCGAAATATCCTCCTACCAGTACAGCCGCTGCGACAACCACGGCAGCCACAATCTTAAGCCATGGGAACGGAACGGGAATCACTCCCTTGATTTGGTCGGTGATGTCGATGTTTCCAAGGTTTACAGTGTCTTTACGCTTTAGGGGCACCCATTGATTGGCGGGTATCTTTATTCCGTTAAGCAGCACTCCGTTCTTGCTCTTGAGGTCCTTGATGTAGGGCTTGCCATTCTTGTCGATTTTCAGGATGGCATGATAACGGCTTACATAGGGATCGGTAATCTGAAGCTCGTTACGGAAGTTGGAGCCGATGTTGAGAACCTTTTTGCAATCAGTGAATTTTTCATGCTGAGGGATGGCGTTCCAGTTCAAAGTCGTGTCGCCAAATACGATTTTGTCGCCTCTTACTACGGTTATTTCCTTAGCGCCTTCGATTTTTTTACCGTTTACGGTTGTTCCGTTGGTGCTGTTTTTGTCCTCCAGGATGAAGTTGCCTTCAGGTAGAGAAGTGAGTTCGGCATGAAGTCCGCTTACATAGGGCGAATTAAGCACTATGTCACACTTTGAGTTGCTGCCGATTTTAAAAAGTTTCATAGCTTTTTTATGTTATTGGTTTATTTTGTTTTTTCATTGTTACATTGTGCCGCGACGGCGGGGTGCCTCTTTCTTGGCTTTTGCAGCTTCGGCCTCTTTCTTGGCCTTTGCTTCAGCTTCCTGCTTGCGCTTGGCCTCCTCCTCTTTTTTCTTCTTCTCGCGTTCAATCTGTTCGCGCTTCTTGCGGTCGACTTCATTGAGAATGCGGGAGTCGGGAGCCAGTTTTATGTCGCTTGACGATGCTCCTTCCTGATTAGGTTTTTCAGGTTGGGCGGTTGTGCCGTCGGGCTTGGCGGTAGCATTGCCGTTGCCCTGAGCGGGTTGCTCGGTATTTTCATAGACCTCGATGTCCTGCGATGCACCGGAATCGGATTTGCTTGCCGACAGATGCGACACCACGATTCCTGCAATAGTGACGAGCACCGAGGCAATGAACACAATGAGGATGATCATGCGAGGCTTACGTGACGGGTCGGGAATCTGGCTCCAGTCAAGGGTCTTGGCATGGGCGAATGACACTGCGTCCTTGCGATGTATCTTTAACGGGGTGTTGCTGACAATTCGGGTTCCGTTGATAAACGTTCCGTTGCTGCTATAGTCGATAATCTCGATTTTTCCGGTGCCGTGGAGGCGTAACACTGCGTGTCGGCGGCTTATGAGGTTGTCATCGAGCACGATATTGCATTCGGGGTCGCGTCCTATGGTAATTACTTTCATGATTGGATGTTGTGATTAATGAGTGCGAATGGCGCTTTGTATCTGACGCATGCGCTTGGTTATTAATGTATATTGACCCTTAACGCCTTTTTCCGACGGATTGCGGGTGCATATTTCCTTTCCCAGTTCGGTGACTACATAATTGATGTCGGCCTGAGGCACTTTCAATGCTTCGAGCTGTGGGGTGAGTTCCTTCACTTGGTTGATGGTTTTGTTTATTTCAGCCTTTTTGTCCTTGCCCGCTTTCATTTCCATGAGCTTGTTGAGCTGGGCGATAAGCTGATCGAGTTTTTCGAGCACCTTGAGGTTTTCAAGAGAGTTGCCTATTGACTTGGTGGCTTCCTCAACTTTCTTGTCCTTAAGCATCTTGTCGATTTGGTCGAGCTGCTCACGATTCTTGGCTTCAAGCTCGCGCATTCTCACCTCTATTATTGAGTCGATTGTTGCCTGCTCGATTTGTGCCGGGGCAGTTACCGTCACCGGCGTTTCCTGCTTCTCCTTATCCTTGCCTGAGCCTCGGGTAAGCAGTACGATGTTAAGTATTACGCTGACGGCCGCAATGGCGGCAAGTGCTATCAACAGCTTTTTCACAGTTGGTGACATGGGAATTTTCAATATAGAGTTAGAAGTTGTATTTACTATGGCTATTGTGAGGTTGTCATGGTGACCGCCTTCGCTTGCTCCGATGTCGTCGATTTTCACGACTGCTTCTTCAACGGCTCCGGCGGGATTGCTCACACCTCCTATTATCTTTATAAGCTCTTTTTCGGGCATGGCTCCCCAAATACCGTCGGTGCACAGCACAAAACGGTCGCCTTTAAGGTAGGGAAGCTCCTCGATGTCGGGGACGGGGCTTTCGCCGTGTCCGAGTGCACGAGTGATGACATTGGACTGCGGATGCACTCGCGCCTGCTCTTCGTTGATGCGCTTGAGCTTCACCATGTCCATTACCATAGAGTGGTCGGTTGTGCGGAATACGCGGTGTCCGTTGCGGAATTGGTATATTCGGCTGTCGCCTACGTGGGCCACCATCGCCGACTGCTCGTTGAGGAGCAGCAGCGTAACGGTTGTGCCCATCCCTTTTAGCTGTGGATTGGCCTCTACTGCATCGAAAAGAGCTTTATGCGCGGCTTTGACGGCCTTGAGGATCATCAGCTCGCGGTCGTCGTCGGGCTTCGTGGCGAGGAGAGTGTCGGAAATGGTCTTAGCGGCGAGCATCGACGCTGTCTTTCCGCCGGGACCTCCGCCCATTCCGTCGCACACAAGAACCAGAAGTCCCAGCGGAGTGTCGACATAGGCACAGGTGTCCTGGTTCTCGCTGCGTCCGCCGATTCGTGACTCGGCGTAGCCTTCAGCCGGATATTTTGTGTTGAATTGTACCATTATTTACGATTGTGTATGATAATGAGTTCTATAGGATTAACTTTGAAACAGGCGAACATACCATGGCCTGGCGGGTGCGAGAGCATTGCGTAACGCTGCAATCATGGCGTCGGCCGAGGGGTATCGGTCGTCGCGCGATTTGCGCAAAGCCTTGTAGAGCACTTGCATTATGGGCTTGGGGACACCGGGAATTGCCGGAGGATTGTCGTCGCCCTGACGGTTGGTCAGTGATTTGTCGCCTCCCAACAGCTCGTAATAGGTCACGGCGAGCTCGTAAAGGTCGGTGCGCGGGTCGATGTCGAGCGGCTCACCGGGTTTTACGTACTGCTCGGGCGCGGCATATCCCGGCGTGCCGAGAATGCCTGCCGATGTTATCTCGGTGGCGCTGCGCACGTTGCAAATGCCGAGGTCCATCAGTCGAATGTTGCAGTTGCCTGTTTCCACCATGATGTTTGACGGCTTTATGTCAAGATGCACGATGTTTTTCTTGTGCAGATAGGACAGGGCCTCAAGCACGGGAAAGGCCGTGGCTATTATCTTGTTTATCCTGTCGGGCAGGTGATTGAGGTTGTCCACCACATGGTCGTCGAGCGTTATGCCTCTTATGTATTTGCTTACGATGAAGAGCGGGCCTTCGACCGGATGGTTCTCGCAGTAGCCGAGCATCTCGATGAGGTGGTTGTGGCCGTATTGCAGACTTCCCTCCTGTCGGGCCCGTCGGCGCACGGTGGGGATGGATGCGTATTCCGACTTGACCAGCTTTATCGCCACAAGGTCATGGTTGTTGTTGAGGTTTCGGCCGAGGAATACCGTGCCCATGGCTCCGCTTCCGAGCGGGCGCGAGGTTATGTCATACCAGTAGATGTCACGCCCTACCGTAAGATATATCCGATTGCCTTGTTGGACTATTGGGGTCATGGTGTCAAATCGCGTTTATTTTATCTGCTCAAGGCGTATTGTAGCTTTGTTGATAAACTCCATGTCGCCGTTTTTGCGGGCTTGGTCGATGCACTTGTTATAGAAGTAAGCGGCCTTGTCGAGGTCGCGCACAACCATGCCTCCGGTGCGGCTTTCGCCGGCGTGGTAGGCTTGTCCCATCTCAAACAGTGCACGCACATTGGTGCTGTCGAGCTGCAGGGCGAGGCTGTTCATCTCAAATGCCTTTTGCGGAGAGGCCGGTTCGGAGTAGGATTTCCCGGGGAGGGCCTTGTCGTCGCCCGCATAGAGTCGTCCTGAAATCCATGCGGCTTCCGATGCCGTGGGACCGCCGAGGGCTATGACCTGCTGCAGGGCGTTGTTGGCCTGGTCAAATCCGATGGTTTCGTCGCTCATGATTTTTTCAACTGCCTCCTGCGCGTTGTCCTTGGTCACGGGATCGTTGATGGAGTAGGGCTTGGCGGGCTTTGCCGGCTCGATGGCTGCAATATCTTCAACGGTTGTAGTGTTTTCGGCCTGCTCGTCGGAAGAACCGCCTCCCGACATAACCGCTACGCCTATGACGAGCGCAATTACGGCTGCGGCGGCCGAGCCTATCACTGCGAAATTAAGCTTGGGCTTTGGGGCGGGATTGCGAGCTATGTTCTCAAGCGCCACGCGGAATTCGGCGGCCGACTGATAGCGGTCGCTCTGCTTCTTGGCTGTCGCTTTTTGGATTATTTTGCGCAGCTCCTTGTTCCGGATGTCCTTCAACGGGATGCTCTTGTGCAGCTGCATGTCGAGGACTTCATGTGTGGCTCCTTCAAACGGGGTGCGTCCTGTGAGCAGCTGGAACAGCATTATGCCTATGGCGTAAATGTCGGTCGTAGCATTTTGGTGCACGACATCGCCCACTACGAGTTCGGGAGCAGCGTAGGCGGCTTTCCCCATGAACTGTCCGGCGGTTGTCAGCTGACGGTCCTGGGTGCCGAGTGTATTTATTTGCTTTGCTATTCCGAAGTCGATTATCTTTATCTTTCCATCGGAAGTCACGAATATGTTGCTCGGGTCGATGTCGCGATGTATGTATCCCTTGTCGTGCAGTGCCATGATTCCCGACAGTACATTTATGGAAATGTCGAGGGCAAATTTAGTGCGGTCGTTTTGTGCCAGTTCATAAAGCTGACTTGCATAGGGTACCTCTTGTCCTTGCTTGTCGACGATGTTGCCTTCAAGCAGGTCCTGGAGCATCACGCCGTTCAGGAGTTCGCTTACTACGTGGTAGCGCTTGCACACTCCGCCGTTGCCTACAGGCTCCTCGACGGTGATGAAGCCGAACATCTCGATGAGGTTCTCATTGCTTATTCGTATAGATGCTTCGCGTTGGGCGCGTTCGATTGCTCCTGCCGACAGGTCGTCAAAGAGGAATTTGATAGCTACATCGCGAGCCACTCCCGTGCGGGAGTCTATGCGCGTTCCCTTAAACACCTGGCCCATACCACCTACGCCAAGAGGTTGCTGGTTGGTGTCGACTTCGTAGTGTATCCCGTTTAGCTTGTCTTCGGAGCTTTGAATGATTATTTTTGCCATGATCGGTAATTGGGATGATGTTGGTCAATGAAATGATATGACACGTGAAGCCACATCCCGGTGGCTCATGTGCCCGCTAATGTCGTTGTGGGTTTCAGTTAGAGGAATTGGGTGCCTCCTGCGTTGAATCCTGATGTTCCGTCGTCCATGCCCACGGTGCCGCCGGTATTGCGGTTGGTGTGGTCGTAGAAGCCTCCTGTTTTGTCGCTGTTGTCGCCTGGAATCGGGGGAATCGGTCCTGATGTTTCGGTCGGGATAAACTCTTCGGCCACCGACAGCCCGTGTTCCTTGGCGTTTATAAGGATAAGCAGCAGCGAGTAGTTTTTGCCTATGCGCAGGATGTTGCCGCTTTCGCACTGGAAGTAGTCAAATCGTAGCTCGTTGTTGTCGACCCATACTCCGTTGGCCGAGCCTGCGTCCTTGATTTGCGCGAGAATCTCACCGGTCGATTCCATCTGCTTGATTTGCAACAATGCGTGTTCGCCTGATACGGTGGCTTCTTTCAGCACGATGTCACATCCTTCGTTGCGGCCTATTGTGTTGGTGCCGGGGTGCAGAGGCCAGTATTCGCCCACTCCTTTACGCGATATTGAGTATAGGAATCCTACTACCGGCCTTTCATATTGAGTGTTGGCCGGTCCAATGGGACGCATCGGGTCGTTTGGATTGCTTCCGGCATTCTTATTGTGCATTTCGGGCACGATAGTGCCGTTTTGAGGGGAATTAGAGCGGCTATAAAAATTGCCGTTCCCGTTATTTGCTTTGTGGTCAAATATTTATGTGGAAATATTAATGATTAGTTTGATTTGGTAAAAAACTTCCAATAGTGTATTTAGCAAAGATAATCTAAAATATTGCAATATCATAATAATTATTATTAAAAATGGAAGCAAAAATATTTATAATCAGGAGCAAATGTTAAATTTTAGATATAATGTTAATAATTTCGGTTAGTTTTGAACTATAATATGCCGAAGTTCGTTGAAAATATTGAATTTATTTTAATGAGAATTTATTTTATAACTTATAAATACTATAGATTATGATTAAGGCGATGTTAATTGCAGGAGCGGGTGGATTGTAGGCACCTGTGGCCGTTATCTCATAGGGAAATGGTGCTCGGGAATGTTTCATGGCGCTTTCCCGCTGGGTACATTCATGGTGAATATCATAGGCTGTTTTATCATCGGATTGTTTTTCGGTCTTCTTGAAAAGGCTCATGTCATGACTCCGGGCGAAAACGTGCTGTTGATTACCGGATTCTGCGGCGGGTTCACTACATTCTCTTCATTTGCCGATGACATGTGGGTTCTGGGCAGCAAGGGTGAGTGGTCGACATGTGTGCTTTACCTTGCAGCGAGCGTTGTACTCGGTGTGCTCCTTGTTTGGGCCGGCCGTGCTCTCATACGTTGATTTTGATTTGTACCGCTTATATATGCCGGACCGCTTTAGGGTGGTTCGGCTTTTTTTGTGCAATGACTACTGTTTGCGCCATTGGGCGAAGTGACGGCGATGACTAAGGTAGTCGAGGTCGTTGCCGTGACGGTAGGCTTCGCGTTCAAATGCGATGTTGTAGTAGGCTCTTCGTGTATTGCCTCCGTAACGCACAATGTTTATAAGCCATTCGATGACATAGATGATGTAGAAGGGCAGGTAGAGCAGCTCGCGCATCTGCCGGGAATGGATCATCTCGTGGTTGATGACTTCGGGAGTCACGGTCATGTTGTGCTTGGCAAACAGAATGCCGAACAGGTTGATGGCTCCGTAGCCTTTACCGAATGGGATTATGTCGTTACGTATTACTTTCATGCTTTTTGCAAAGTTAGCGAAATAAAATGGAACTGCTCTTAACAAACGTTTGTGGAATGAGGTCTTACTTTGTCGGCCGGTGCCTGCTGATGGGGTTAAGGTTTTGTTTTTTAATATAAAAAGTGAAGATAAGTCAATTTGCATGAATAAAATCATTACATTTGCATATTCAACCAAAATCGTTTAACCTAATAAACTAAAAAGTAAGAAACATGAAATCACTACACAGTCTTGCATTGGCACTCTTGTGCCTCTTGGCATTCGGAGCCAAGGCAGCCGACCGTCATGCGCCGACGGAGGATGAAATGAGCGCCTATCTGTTTGTATTCTTCAGCGACCCCACTCATGGCCTTTTCATGGCAACGAGCGATGACGGCTACACATTCACCGTGCTCAACGACGGCAAGCCCATAATAGCCGGTGACACAATCGCCGAGCAGAAGGGTGTGCGCGACCCGCACATCTCACGTGGCCCCGATGGCGCATTCTATCTTGCCATGACCGACCTGCACATATTTGCAAAGCAGCGTGGATTGCGTGAAACTCAGTGGGACCGTCCTGCCGAGGACTACGGCTGGGGTAACAACCAGGCTCTTGTAATGATGAAGTCCTACGACCTGATCAACTGGACACGCAGCAACATGCGCATCGACAAGACTTATCCCGAGAAGTTTGGCAATGCCGGCTGTATATGGGCTCCCGAAACTATATATGACCCGGTTGAGGGTAAGATGATGATTTACTTTACATCGAGAATGGGTAACGGAGGCTCAAAGCTCTACTATGCTTATACCGACGACGACTTCACTACTCTTGTTACCGAGCCAAAGCTTCTGATGGAGTATCCCGACGAGAACATCGAGGTGCTTGATGCCGACATTTCACGTATGCCCGACGGACGCTGGTGCATGGCTTACGTTGCACAGGAAAAACCCGGTGGAATTAAAATCGCCTATTCCGACAATGTGAACGGCCCCTGGGAATATCTTCCCGACCAGGTTGACTTTGAGGACGGTGCCTGCGAGGCTCCCAATGTGTGGAAGCGCATAGGTGAAGACAAGTGGGTGCTGATGTATGACATTTTCAGCATTCGTCCCAATAACTTCGGATTTGCTGAAACTACCGACTTCAAGACATTCAAAAATCTCGGACATTTCAATGAGGGCGTGATGAAAATCACCAACTTCACATCGCCCAAGCACGGATCGATCATCCCCATTACTGCTGAGGAGAAGGCTCGTCTTGAGAAGCACTGGAGTGCCGCCAAGTAATGGCATACCTATATAAAAAGAGCCACCTCCCCCGTAATTGGGGAAGGGGGCGGAGAAGGCTATCTTAATTTTGGGATTTGGCTTTTTAATAAAGCCAGAAAAATACCTTCTCTACATCTAATAACCTTTCTGCGATAAAATAGTTCACCGCCACCGCCGTAATCATCAATTATGGCGGTGGCTTTGTTTATTAATCGAAATTGTCAATCACGGCTATCGAAACAAAGCGTAATCGGCACATAACTTTGTTCGTGAGAATGATGTTATTTTGTGCGATTAAAAAATTTGACAGTTTATGATGACGACTAAGATTCTATGGATTGTTATTGTAGGTGCAGTCGTACTGGGATTGATTTTCTACTACCTGTATCACGAAGAAAATTTGCTTCCGGGATTGAAGCATCGTTTTATTGAGATTGAGCATAATGACCGTTACTATGATGACGACGACTGTGACGACTATGAATAACGGTGCCTCTTCACGTGACGACGATTGCCGCTTTTTAGGCGACTATGCGTCATATATGCTCGGATGCGGTGCCACGTGTGAGCGAATCACAAGAAATGTGGCCCGCATGGCAAATGCCGTGGGCGCGAAGGCCGACCTGATGATACTGCCCTCGCACATTGTCGTCACCTTGATCGATAACTGTAGCGGAGAGCGGTGTCAATGTTCCACGGCTCGCACGAGTGTGCCGGTGAGCTACAATATAAACACACGTTTGAGCAACCTTAGCTGGCGTGTCGCCGAGGGCCGTTGCTCTATGAGTCATGCCAGGCGGCTCTTCGGCCGCATCATCAACATCAAGCCCGTAAATGTGTGGCAGGTGATGTGGCTCGTGGTTATAGCCAACGCATCGTTTTGCCGGCTCTTTGGCGGCGATGTGACGGCTATGGGTATAGTGGCGTTGGCAACCATGCTGGGGTATTCGTTGAAAAACATTCTCATGTCGCATCATGTCGACGGCAAGGCGGTGTTTCTCTTCTGCTCATTCGTTTCGGCGGTCACGGCTACAGCGGGCCATGTGTTCTCGCTGTCGTCGACGCCTGATGTTGCGTTGGCCACCAGTGTGTTGTATCTGATTCCCGGGATTCCCTATATAAACAGCGTGAGCGACTTGTTGACAGGGCATTACCTCTGTTCACTGAGCCGATTCATCGACGCTGCGTTGCTGACGGCGTGCATCGCTCTCGGGTTGACGGGTGCTTTTTTCATAATGAACCTTAAGGTGTTTTGAAGCAATGAGTATCATATTGGATATATTGGAGGACGGAGTGTTTGCGGCACTCGCGGCTATCGGATTCGCTGCTATAAGCAATCCTCCCCGCATGGCGTTTAAATATTGTGCGCTTATAGCGGCAATGGGGCATGTGAGCCGCTATTGCCTGATGAACCTGCTTGGACTTGGCATTGTGTCGGCAAGTCTTTCAGGGGCCCTTGTCATCGGGCTCATGTCGATAATCATGGCTCCGCGAGTTAAATGCCCTCCTGAAACTTTCTGCTTCCCGGCACTGCTCCCTATGATTCCGGGAATATATGCCTACCGATCGGTACAAGCCTTTGTGCTTGCATTATCAACCTCATGCGAAAGCGAGTTTTCCCACTATTTTTATCTCTTTGAGTTCAACGGAGTCACGTGTGTGCTTGTTATACTCTCAATGGTAGTGGGCGAAATGTTGCCTATACTCGTTTTCAGGAAAATATCTTTCAGCGCTACGCGTTGACTATATAAGGAATGTAACATTGATCTCGTATGGAACTACGACAACTTAGATATTATGTAACGGCGGCACGCACGCTCAATTTCTCACAGGCGGCTCAGCAGCTCGCCATTTCGCAAAGCACGCTGTCGCAGCAAATTCAGCAACTTGAGGCGGAGCTTGGCGTGCAACTCTTCCGTCGAAACAGTCACAGCGTACTCCTCACCGAGGAGGGGCGTGAGCTCCTGTCATCGGCTGTCGACGCGCTTAGTGCCGCCCAGGCTTGCAAGGAGCGGCTGGCCGATATAAAAGGGCTGTCGGTGGGCACGTTGAACATCGGCGTCACCTATTCGTTCAGTCCCATCCTCACCGAAACCGTGATAACATTCATGAAGAAGTATCCACGCATAAAGTTGAATGTGTTCTACAAGACAATGGAGGAGCTGATGACGATGCTCGTTGCGCGTGATGTGGACTTTGTGCTGGCATTCAAGCCGTTGACTACACGTGACGACATCGACTCGCATGTGCTGTTTGACACGCATCTATCGGCTATAGTAAGGCCGGGGCATCCGCTGGCCGATTGTGACAGCGTGAGTCTTGCCGACCTTCAGCGTTATGAACTTGCCCTGCCGTCGTGCGGATTACAGGCACGTAACGCATTTGATTCCCTGATTTCAGGCAGGGCGCTTGACTACAAGGTGCGCATTGAGCTGAACGAAGTGAATATTCTGTTGAAACTGGTTAAGAACACCGATATCGTTACTGTGCTGTCGGAAGCTACCGTCTACGGCGACAATCAGGTGAGGGCGTTGCGCATAATGGACCAAGGCAACAACATGACGGGATGTATTCATACGTTGCGAAATTCCTATCGTAAGCGTTCGGCCGTCGAGTTTCTCAAGCTCCTTTCGGAGTCAAATGCCGTGCTTGAACGTCGAAACAGTTGGATAAACGGATAAGAAAAATCAGGCTGCGATAGCTGCCGTCTATAGCGGCTATCGATTTTGGCGATGAATGGATTGGCTGTCGTACGATCGGATGTATCGTGACATAAATCTAAAAATTATATAACGAAAGAGGGTAAATCGTCACATTCCTTCAACTTGTTTTGTGGGAGTCACCACATTTTGGTAACTTCGCAGGGTCTTGTAGATAACATTTTATGATACGATTTACTTTTTTCAGGTTGTTGCCTATTGTGGCTATGTTTATGGTGGGCCTTGATGCGTTTGCCGCCGATGAAGTCGATTACCGGCCCAATGTACACGGAACTATACGCTCACGGTTTGAAGTGGCAACGGAGTCGGGCGACTATCGTTTTCAGGTGCGTAACGCACGAGTCAGCATCGACGGCATGGTTGCGCCTTCGATAAACTACTACATCAATACCGATTTCTGCGACAGGGGAAAGATAAAGATTCTTGATGTGTGGGCGCGAATGCGCATAATGCAGGGATTGTCGATTCAGGCCGGACAGTTCAGGATGCCCTTTGGTGTCGATCCGTTCCGTGGTCCCAACAGTTACTATTTTGCCAATCGCTCGTTCATAGGCAAGGATGTGTGTAATGTACGTGCCGTAGGTGCTAAATTGTCCTACGACTTCTCCGAGATACCGCTTTTGGTAGAGTTCGGAGCCTTCAACCCCACTACCATAGGCGATCATTCGGGATGGAACAAGTCGCTTGCCTTTGCCGGCAAGGCCACCTATACACTTGGCAATGTAAAGCTTTCGACAGGCGTTCAGTCGGTAATTCCCGATTCGATACGTGCCAATCTGATTGATGGCTGCGTAAGCTGGAGTGCCAACCGCTGGATTGTGGAGGGCGAATACATGTACAAGCACTACACCAACAGCAGTCACAAGCCATGTCACGCCTATAACTTCTTTGCAAGTTACTATATGCCCATAGAGGCCGGTGTGTTCAACCGATTGTCGTTTCAGGGCCGCTTTGACGGCATGACCGCTCACAGCAATGGCAAGCGCAACGACGACGGAGTGCTCATAACCGATAATCCTCCCCGTAATCGCGTTACGGTGGGTGCTACTATAAGTTACTATCGATCCAAGAATCTATTTGTAGACCTTCGCGCCAACTATGAGTGTTATTTCTATCATCATGATGCGGTGACTACACCCGACACCGGCGACAAGGCAGTGGTAGAACTCGTATTGCGATTCTGATTTGTCACGGATTTTTAGTAACTTCGCGTAATGAACAAAACTCCATAATTAAAACACAGCCGAGTTATGAAAATAGGTATAATCGTGGCCATGAGCAAGGAGCTCAACCTGCTGCTGCCGCTACTCAGCGATAAAAGTGAATTGACGGTCAATGACATCGTGTTTCATTGCGGAACCCTCCACGACAAGGATGTGGTGGTGATGCAGTGCGGCATCGGAAAGGTCAACGCTGCGATAGGCGCATTGACGATGATCGACAATTTCGGTCCCGATCTCATCATCAACAGCGGTGTTGCCGGCGGTACCGGTTCCGAGGCAAAGATACTCGATGTAGTCGTGGGCGAGCGTGTGGCCTACCATGATGTGTGGTGCGGCCCGTGTGCCGAGCGGGGCCAGATTCAGGGCATGCCCAAGTTCTTCACCGCTCCCGCCGAGATAATCGAGCTTCCGTGTCTTGAACGTGACGAGCACATAAAGCGAGGCCTTATAGCATCGGGCGATATGTTTGTCGACAATCCCGAGGAGGTGTCACGCATCAAGAGCCTCTATCCCGATGTGCTTGCAGTTGACATGGAGTCAGCTGCCATTGCTCAGGTGTGTCACATCAAGCAGGTGCCCTTTGTGAGTCTTCGCGTAATCAGCGACACTCCCGGAGAGAGCGACGACAATACCGCACAGTATGAAAACTTCTGGGAAACGGCTCCGTTGCACACATTCAACATTCTCAACACTTTGCTGTTTAATCTTTAAAGACAGCTTATCTTTATGGAAAAAATTGCAAGTTTCAAGGTTAATCACCTCACGTTGCTTCGCGGTGTGTATGTGTCGCGAAAGGATACCACGCCTTCGGGCGATGTCATTACAACATTTGATATACGCATGACCGAGCCTAATCGTCAGGAACCTCTGTCGGGAAAGGCTCTCCATGCTATTGAGCATCTTGCCGCAACTTATCTGCGCAATCATCCTCAGTGGCGTGACAAGGTGATATATTGGGGTCCGATGGGATGCCGCACCGGTAACTATCTGCTGCTTAGCGGCGACTATGAGAGTGCCGACATTGTTCCGTTGATGAGGGAAACATTCCGCTTCATTGCCGACTTCGAGGGCGACATTCCCGGTGCATCACCGCGTGACTGCGGCAATTACACCTACATGGATCTTCCCGAGGCCAAGAAGGAAGCCCTTAAGTATCTTGAAGAAATTCTCGACAATATAACTCCACAGCAACTTAACTACCCCGACTGACACCTATTGGCGTGCGATGAAGGATATAAAGGCGATTAAGGGTAAATATTACATTCACAGCCTCATCAGTGAGGGCGAACATGAGCATCAGGACTTTAAGTTTGCCATAACCGATGCGGCCAAAATCGCACATTCCATATCGGCGTTTGCCAACAACGACGGCGGACGGCTTCTGATAGGTGTAAAGGACAACGGTAACATTGCCGGTGTTCGTAACGAAGAGGACATATATGTAATCGAACAGGCGGCTCAGATGTATTGTCACCCTCCGCAGGATGTGAAGATGACAGCCTTTTCGGTCGAGGGTGGGGCAATGGTGTTGCGTGCCGAGATTATGCGTGCCGAGCGTCGGCCGGTTTTTGCACGTGACATCGATGGAAAGTTCCGTGCCTACTATCGTGTAAAGGATGAAAACATAGTGGCTCCGGCGATTATGGTTCGCGCATGGCAGCGCAAGCAGGCCGATGACGGATGCATATTCTCGCTGTCGGATGCCGAAACGGCTTTGTTGCGTTATCTTGACGAGTGGGGCATGACCACGGTTGACGACTATATGCACGGCGCTCACATAAGCCGTGAAACAGCCGAAGAAATTATCGTGCGATTGTGTGCCATGGATGTGCTGGAGTTTGTATATACCGGCTCGGAATTCAAGGTTGTGAGAGCCGAGTAATCGGAATTGATTAGATATAGTGATGAAAACGGAGTAAAATTACTTGTTTTTAGGTATGGTGAAGGTTGTATATATGGAGTAACTTTGCATCCGGATAATTATACGAATTGGCGCGGGCTTCATTTTCATTCATGGAAATCAGGTCCGCGTTCTTATTATATAGGTAATGTTTTTGCCTTAGGATGTTAGGGCATGGGTAATTTTTGTTAATGACAAAACCAATCGACGGGTAAATCCATTTTTTAATTATAAGTTTAATTTTAAATGATTGGATTTTATGGATTACAATGAAGTTATCAATAGCGAGCCCGTAGTACTTGTTGAGTTTTATGCATCGTGGTGCCCTCACTGCCAGCGCATGATGCCGGTAGTTGAGCAGGTGAAAGAGCTGCTCCAGGGACGCGTCAAGGTATATCAGTTTGACATTGACGAGAATAAATCGAAAGCAGGTGAAGCCGATGTGGAATCGGTGCCTACATTCATCATCTATCGCAACGGCAAGGAGATGTGGCGTAACAGCGGAGAGATGGAGGGCGAAGTTCTGCTGAGCAAGATTGAATCGGTTCTCTGACAGCAACTGCCATGTCACACAAGTCGGGCACTACATTATTCTCCGATTTCCTTGAAGAGTTGGGCGTAAGGCACACTGTTGAATACTCTGACCGACAATTCAACAGCATGCCCTTCAAGTCGTTGTTCGGCTTGTCGAAGCTGTTGCAGCAGTATGGTGTCGACAGCGAGGGCGTGCAGCTTGGCGACAAGAGGGAGATCATGAAGTTGTCGACCCCGTTTCTGGCTCGTACCAAGGGCGGATTTGTAATCGTGACCCGGGTCACGCCTGTTGCCGTGAGTTACGTGACGCAAGGCGTGAGCGAGTCCATGTCGTTGGGCGAATTCATGAAGGTGTGGTCGGGCATGGTGTTCCTTGCGTTTCCCGGCGACAAGGCCATTGAGCCCGATTATGCAGCTCATCACCGTGACGAGCTGCTGACAAAGGCCAAAGGATGGTTGATGTGGGGCGGTATCATAGCACTGTTCTTATATCTTGTGATAAGCAACGGCATATATCGTCACATCTCTACCGTACTATTGACTATCCTTGACATCGGGGGACTGTATCTGACCTATCTGTTGCTTCAGAAGTCGCTTAAAATCAAGAATCCCACAGCCGACCGAGTGTGCGGTGTCCTTCAGGAGGGAGGATGTGACAGTGTCCTTGAAATGAAGGCCTCCAAGTTCTTCGGCATCTTCAGTTGGAGCGAAGTCGGGTTTGCCTATTTCTCGGTAAGCCTGCTTGCTCTGCTCATGTTTCCTCAGTGGATACGTTATCTTGCGTTATGTAATGTGTGCTGCCTCCCGTTTACATTCTGGAGTATATGGTATCAGCGATTCCGCGCTCACAAGTGGTGTACGCTGTGTGTCAGCGTACAGGCTACGTTGTGGCTGTTGTTTTTCTGCTATCTTTCGGGCGGGTGGCTCAAAGGCGTTTTCCCGTTTAGGATAGAGTTCTTTGTGCTGGGCGTCACCTACCTGACGGTGCTGTTGCTGCTGAACAGGATTATGCCTCAATTTGACAATACGGTTATAAATTATGAAAGTAATGAAACGAATAGTCAAGCCTGAACTTACCGATGCCAAGGTGCTGTCGCCGCTTGAATTGAATAAGTATCGATTCTCCGACAAGCACACCGTGCTGACTCCCGATCAGCTTGAAAAACTTGCCGCCTCGGATGCTGATGTCGAGGAGAGTAAGCCGCAATAAATGCGTTACATTGCAAAAAATTGCTTACTTTTGTCACTGCATAACATTATTTATTGGAAATGATATATTTTGACAGTGACTACATGACGGGGGCACATCCCTTGGTTCTTAAGCGTCTTAATGAAACCAACAGCCTGCACACCGTGGGCTATGGGCGTGACGAGTTTACAGCCGGGGCAAGGCGCATGATTCTTGATGCTTGCGGAATTGATGACGGCGAAGTCTATTTCCTGGAGGGCGGCACTCAGACCAATGCCGTGGTAATCGATCGCCTGCTTGACCATAACGACGGCGTGATTGCAACCGATACCGCCCACATCAACGTGCATGAGGCGGGTGCGATCGAGGCTACGGGACACAAGGTGTTGGCGTTGCCTAATCATGATGGTAAACTGAGAGCCTGTGACATCCGCGACTACATTGCCGATTTCTATCGTGACGACACGCATCACTACATGGTGCGTCCCGCCATGGTCTACATATCTTATCCCACCGAGCTTGGCACCATATACTCGCGTGACGAGCTTGAAGCCATTTCAACTGTGTGCCGCGAAGCCGATGTGCCGTTATATATCGATGGCGCTCGTCTTGCCTATGGACTTGCCGCCGATGGAGCCGACCTGTCGCTGAAGGACATTGCGTCATTGTGTGATGTGTTCTATATCGGAGGCACCAAGTGCGGTGCGCTCTTCGGCGAGGCTGTGGTGACTCGCCGTCCCGAGCTGTTGCCTCGATTCGTGTCGCTTATAAAGCTTCGTGGTGCCACGCTTGCCAAGGGGCGTTTGCTCGGTGTGCAGTTCTCGACTCTGTTCACCGATGATCTGTATTGCTCAATAGGGCGTCACGCAGTGGCACTTGCCATGAAGTTGAAATCGGGATTTGTCGAGAAGGGCTATCGATTGTACATGGATTCACCCACCAATCAGCAATTTTTCGTCATGCCCAATGATAAGATTGACGAGTTGAGGGAAGTTGCGTCATTTGAGCTGTGGGGCCCCAAGGGCGATGTGGAAACACCGGTGCGATTCGTTACCGACTGGGCCACTACCGAGCGTGACATAGATGAGCTGATCGCTGCGCTTTAAGCCCCCGTTCTCCAATATTTGAACTGAAAATATAATACCGGCCGACGGATTAGTGACATTCACTCCGTCGGCCGGTATATTTTTTATTCAACAGTAAGTTGCGTTACTATTCCACGCCAAGGTTTTTAAATGTGCGTGGTGCGGGAACGGGAGGCAGGGGCTTGCGGCTCTTAAGCTCTTCAAGTATCACTTCGATTGCCTTGTCGAGTTGCTGGTCGATACCCATTTGCTCCTTTATGGGGTCGTTGTCGATGAGAATGTCGGGGTCGACACCGTGATTCTCCACAATCCACTGGCCGGTCTTGGCATCGTAATTGGTGAAGAATGGGACTCTTACATCGGTGCCGTCCATGTAGGGGAGCGAACCGCTGATGCCGATTATGCCTCCCCATGTGCGGGTACCTACCACTTTACCAAGACCTGTGGCCTTGAAGCTCCACGGGAAGAGGTCGCCGTCAGATGCCGAATACTTGTTGATAAGCAGAACCTTCGGTCCCACAAGTGTTGCATCGGGTATTGTCCCCACTTTGGACGATGTGCGGCTCATGGTCATGCGGTAGGGTTCGCGCAGAAGTCGCTCGATGAGCATAGGCGACACGTTGCCGCCACCGTTGGCACGGTCGTCGATAATGAGTGCCTCTTTGTCGAGCTGGGGATAGAAGTAACGCGCAAACTCGTTAAGACCCTCGGGACCCATGTCGGGAACATAGATGTAACCTACGCGTCCGTTGGTGGCTTTCTCCACTTTCTTGATGTTGTTCTGCACCCAGTTGTAGTGATAGAGCGGCTCTTCGTCGGCTATCGGCTCCACTACGATTTTGTGGGCGCCCTTCTCCGACGGTGTCGAGTTTACGGTGAGCTCGGTGAGCACGTTGGCTTTGCCTATGAGCAGGGTGTAGATGTTGTCGGTTTCGGTGGTGGGCACGCCGTCGATAGCCACGATGTAGTCGCCTTCGGCCACCTCTACTCCGGGTTCGGCAAGTGGTGAGCGTAACGAGCGGCTGTAGACAGCTCCGGGTATTATCTTGTCGATGCGGTAGTAGCCGCTCTTGTCACGGCTGAGCTCGGCGCCGAGAAGTCCCATGGGAATGCGCGTGATAGTCTTTATCTGGCCGGGGTTTACGTATGCGTGACCGCATGCGAGTTCGGCGATCATCTCGCCTATGATGTAGTTGAGGTCGTAGCGGGTCTTGGCGTAGGGGAGCAGTGCCGCATATTTCTTCTTTATTGCGTTCCAGTCGACTCCGTGCATGTTCTCAAGATAGAAGCCGTCGCGGAATGCACGCCATGTTTCATCGAATATCTGAGGCCATTCCTGGGCATAGTCTACCGGAGCTATCATGTTGCTCAAGTCGACGCTCTTGCCGAGCTTGACATTTGACATCGGAAGATCGGTGATGTAGAGGTTGCCGCGGGAGTAGAATGTCGCCTTCCTGCCGTCGGGTGACACTGACATCGAAGCGCCGTCGGCAATATTGGTGTTTTCGCCTTTCTCGAGGTCAAACATGTTCACGCTTCCACCGTTGCGGTACCACACTTTCTTTCCGTTGGAGTATATGGGGCTGTAGTTGCCCGATGCGAGAGGAAGCTTTACAAGTCGTGACGGTAGTCCGTCGGTGTCGATGTTCACTGTCGATGAAGCCTTGGCAGGTTCGTCGGCTTTTGCTTCGGGTGCTTTGACCGGATCCTTGTCATCTGATGGAAGCAACGGTGACGGGGTTGACTTGTCAAGCAATGCGATGTACACACCTCCCATGCGGTTGTAGACATGGTTCCACTCAGTCTGTCCGTAGGTGGGATTGAAGTCACGTTCCGATGTGAATATGATGTAACGGCCGTCGGAACTGAAAATGGGTGACGATGAGTCATACCACTTTTCGGTGACGGGATATTCCTTGCCTGAAGTGAGGTCGTAGACATAGATGACATTCATGTTGTTGGCTCCCGATTTGGTGTAGGTTATCCATCGGCTGTCGGGTGAGTAATTTACCTGATAGAATTCGCCTTCGGGATTCTGCATGATTGTGCGCTTGCTGCCCGAAGCGGCGTCGACCTCCACGATGCGGTTCTTGCGGTCGGTGTAAAGAATCTTTTTGCTGTCGGGGCTCCAGTTGATTGAACGAATGTAGGTGTCGTTGTCCTTGGTGAGCTGACGCGGCTTGCCGCCTTCGACATCCTGCAGCCACACTTCGGTTTCACCCGTGCGGTCGCTTATGTAGGCGATGTGCTTCCCGTCGGGACTCCATGATGCGTCACGCTCGTTGGCTCCCGGAGTGCGCGTTATGTTGCGTGTCACGCCCTTAGATGCCGGCACGTCGAATACTTCGCCACGGGCCGTTACAGCCAGTCGGTGAGCGTCGGGCGATACCGAATATCCGCTTATGAAATCCTCAACGGGCATCATCTCCTTTCGGGCGATGGTATTGTCGGAGGCAAGCGTTATGTTGATTTTCTGCGGTTGTGCGCCTGAGCGCGGGTCATACTTGTAGATGTAACCTCCGTTTTCGTATACGATTATGTTGCCGTTGCTGCTCGGGAACTTGATGTCATATTCGGTGTAGTCGGTCACCTTGCGGGTTTGTCCCGACTTTGTGTCGTAGGCAAACAGGTTCATCGTGCGGTCACGGTCGGAGATGAAGTATATCTCATCGCCAATCCACATCGGGATTATGTCCTGTGCCACATTGTCGGTGATGTTCTTTACGGTCTTGGCTGCCGGGTCGTAGATCCAAATATCGTCGGCCATGCCTCCGCGGTAATACTTCCAGTTGCGGAACTCTCTCATCACGCGGTTGTAAGCAAGTTTTTTCCCGTCAGGCGAATAGGAACAGAATCCGCCTTCGGGCAGGGGGATGGCGGTCGGCATTCCACCTTCGGGCGACACTGTCCACAGTTTCCCTTCAAATCCACTGCCGATGCGATTGCGGTACACGATGCCCTTGCCGTCGGGCTGCCATGTCATGACGATGTTGTTGGGCCCCATGCGGTCGCCGAGGTCATCACGTGAGTTTGTCGAGGTGTAGGTGAGTCTTTCGGGTTCGCCTCCGTTGGCGGAAATCAGATAGACTTCGGTGTTTCCGTCATATTGGCCGGTAAAGGCTATTGATTTTCCGTCGGGCGAGAATCGAGGGAATATCTCATATCCTTCATGTGATGTGAGTCGACGGGCTTCGCCTCCGTTCAATGGCACGGAGTATAGGTCGCCGGCGTAACTGAACACGACATCGTTGCCGTTGGTTGCCGGGAAGCGCAACAAGCGAGCTTCATCGGCTGCGTTCAGCGAAATTGATGCTGAAAACGCGATTGCAAGTAGGAGTGATTTCATTGCAGTTGGTCTTTTGGGTAAAAGTTTCCGGGTATTGGTGTTAAAATATTTTCAAATATACTAATAATATTTTTAAGAATGGTTTTGCAGGGCTATTTATGGATGTATATAGGGACATATATCGAAAAATTTGGCTAAGTTTGCACACTTAAATTGAAAAGAAGGAATGAATAAGTATGATATTTGTTGTGTAGGACACATAACGCTTGATAAGATTGTGACACCAAAACATACAGTGCACATGCCCGGAGGAACATCGTTTTATTTCGCTCACGGTATAAGCGCTCTTGACCCGTCGAAGTTTGTACTGGTGACATCACTTGCTGAAAGTGAAATGGGTGCTGTTGACGACATTCGCAAAAAGGGAGTTGAGGTAAAGGTTCTTCCGAGTCGCAATTCGGTATATTTTGAAAATATCTATGGAGAAAATCAGAATAATCGCACGCAACGTGTTCTGGCCAAGGCCGACCCTTTCACAGTGGAGGGACTGAAGGATGTCGATGCACGCATCTACCATCTCGGCAGTCTGCTTGCCGATGATTTTCCGCTTGAATTGGTTAAGTATTTGTCGACAAAGGGTGTGCTGTCGGTCGACGCTCAAGGTTATCTGCGCGAAGTGCGTGGCGACAAGGTGTTTCCTGTTGACTGGGTTGATAAGCGCGAGGCTCTTAAATACATAACGGTGCTTAAGGTCAACGAGCATGAATCGGAGGTGCTGACCGGTGAGAAAAATCCGTATGCCGCCGCTCGAATACTTGCCGATTGGGGTGTCAAGGAGGTGTTGCTTACGCTCGGCAGCAACGGCTCGCTGATATATGCAGGCGGCAATTTTTATGAGATTCCGGCTTTTGAACCCGAAGAGGTGGTCGATGCAACCGGATGCGGCGATACATATATGACCGGATACCTGTATATGCGCAACAAGGGTGCGTCATATATGGAAGCGGGAACCTTTGCTGCAGCAATGTGTACAATCAAGCTTGGCGCCTCGGGCCCGTTCAGCGGCACCGAGCGTGATGTGCTCGATATTGTCAATGTAGCTTCCTTGGCATGACGGTCAAGGAGTACAAGAGGACGAATATATAGCCTGCGCAGGGTACAAGGAATGCAGTAGACATTGATGTGACATCGGCCATTAAGCCCATGAGAAGCGTGCCTACGGCTCCGCCAAGTGGCGACATCATGAGAAATGACGATGCAATCTTGGTCGACGATCCCGCAAGACCGCGTATGGATATTGCAAATATGGTGGGGAACATTATTGCTTCGAAGGCATAGCAGGCAAATAGGCTGATGCGTGACATCAATCCTATGTCGAGTGTCACGATCAGAGATGCGATAACAGTCATTATTGCGCAAAAGCATAGTACTTTTTCTGCTGCTATGCGGCTCATTATCCAGCTTCCTGTTACTCGGGCTGCCATAAACAGGCCAAGACCGCCGAATGACAGCACCACGGCTGCCGTTTTGGAGGTCATCCAACCGCCGTCGGTGACATAGTTGATGAAGAAGCTGTTGATGGATATTTCAGAAATCTCATAACAGAATAGTGCCGAAACACCGAAAACAAACCGCTTGTTGTGGAGCAACTTGGATATGACAGTGCCGGTTGATTGTGCATCATAATCGCCTGCTGAGGGTCCATCGGTTATTTCAGGCAACTTTACACGACTGAAAATCAATGCTACTATCAGTACTACAACGCCCATAACCGAGTAGGGAAGCGCTACGTTGATGCCCTCGTCGCCGGTAAACAGTATTTGTCCCATTATCAACGGTGCGAGAATACAACCGAGGCCGTTGAACGACTGCGCGAGATTCAGGCGGCTTGCCGCTGTGGATCGGTCGCCCAGTTCGGTCACGTAAGGATTTTCGGCTGTTTCGAGCACGACGAGTCCGCATCCGATTATAAATAGCGACACGAGAAAGAAGTTAAAAGAAACAGTCAATTCGCTTGGAATGAACAATAGCGAGCCGAAGGCAAAAAACATTAGCCCTAACACAACACCACGTCTATATCCGAATCGGTTAATGAATAATCCGGCAGGAAGAGCCATTATAAAGTATCCAAGGTAGGTAGTGGCCTGAATCATAGCCGAGCGTGTTATGGTTATGTCCATCGTTGTCTGGAAATGCTTGTTGAGGACATCGAGTATGGCTCGTGCAAATCCCCACATGAAGAATAGCGATGTCACAAGTATGAACGGTATGACATATTGTCGGGCAACCAATGATTTTGTAGAATTTCTCATTTATATGATTAGTTTCAGAAGTTTGATAGCTCCAAATGATGCTGCAAAAGTAGCTATTTTATATAAAAAAGAGTATCTTTACAGTCTGATTTGTGATAGTTGAATTTCTTAATTGGAATAATTATGGACTCTCGTAAAGCGAAAGGCTATATACTTGGATTTGTTGCAGCAGCTACCTATGGTTTGAATCCGTTGTTTGCATTACCGTTGATGGCCGACGGTATGGATGCGTCATCCATACTTCTGTTCCGTTATTTGCTCGCCATACCGATTGTTGCGTTGATGATGGCTGTGCGCGGCCGATCATTTGCCGTCACATTGTGTCAGTTGGGCCTGCTTGTGGTGTTTGGCCTTTTGCTTGGCGTTTCATCGATTTCGTTGTTTGAGAGTTACCGTTACATGGATGCCGGCATTGCGTCGACATTGCTGTTTGTCTATCCGTTGATGGTGGCTGTGATAATGTCGGCCTTTTTCCATGAACGCATGTCACGCCTCACGATTGTGTGCCTTACTGCGGCATTGGCCGGTATCGGGCTATTGTATAAGGGCGAAGGAGGCGGTACGTTAAGTCCTTTAGGTACGGCTATCGTTATGTTGTCGGCACTTACTTATGCCATCTACATAGTTGGTATAAACAAGACGGAGCTTTCCAAAGTGCCTACTCTTACCGTGACATTCTATGTGCTTATATTTGGCATGATAGTATTTGCCGTTAATTTGCTTATGAAGGGTCATGTCGATGTGCCTTCGGGTATTAGTCAATGGCTCGGTGTGGGAGCGTTGGCGTTGCTGCCTACTGCTGTGTCGTTCCTGTGTACGACTATGGCTATAATCTATGTGGGTTCGACTCCTACAGCCATACTTGGCGCAATGGAGCCGTTGACGGCGGTTATCATAGGAATAACAGTGTTTGGCGAGCGTCTTACCGTGCGTGATGTACTGGGGCTCTCATTGATTGTGATAGCCGTGACGCTGGTTGTGGTAGGGGGTAGCGTAAGCAAGCACTTGACCAATATAAAACGGTTGTTCCCTCGTGTAAAAAGATGAAATAAGCGGTCGCAATAGTCATGAATGACAGTCGCGACCGCTTGGCTAATCAAGGATTAGATATTATAATCAGTTGATTTTCTTGAGCAATCGCACGCAATTGCCGTAGTTGCGCGCCCATTCACTGATGTTGAAGTCAGATGACCCCAAATTTTCATTTGCAATACGTACAGAGAATCCGTTGGCAACTTTATTGGAGCCGGCTGCGCGATAACTGCCGGAAGACGCCCAATAATAGACTGTAAGGCCACTGTTTTTTTCGCCATTCAGAGAAGGACTTGAATATCCGGCGAGTGGAAGAAACACCGAGTTCATTGCAGTCAATTGATTGTTGGAGTCAAGGACTATTTTGGTGTAGTCGAGAGCGTCTGTCTGACCGAGTTTTATCGAAGAGATGTCATCCTGACTTATTCCGACTGTTGACAATATCTCCTTTGCCTTGGTTGCGTCACTGTTGTCGCAGGGCAATATCAGCAGCCCCTTTATGCCGTTGACCGTGCCGGGATGAATGAAGAAGGTGCTTAGTATCGTATTCCACTCATCTTTGGTAGGAGTCACATAGGTGCCGTCATGGACATCGACTGATAATTGTCGGCCGTAGGCGGTTCCCCAATCATATTGTGTCGCTTTGATTTCGTTTATGTCCTGATTTTCGGTTTCCTGTATTGACGGATAGAGCGTTTTGTCAGCGTCCCAGTATTGGGGTTGGCGTGCATTGTCGATTCCTGTTGCGCCCCATCCAAACAGGTCGATTATCTCGGGAGTGTCTTCGTTCCAGCCCCTTTTTGTGACATATTCGGTCTGACTCCCAAATACACCCCATTGACGGGTTTTGGTGTTGAAGAACAGGTTGCCTCCTGTGAATCGGTATTTATTGTCGCCGAGGGTTATCTCGGGGCCTATAAGCGTCGCTTCGGTGGATGATGTGTTATCATTTTCCTTAACGGCATTCATCGTCACCTCGACTCCCTCGCCTTGTGCCTTGCGGAAAAAGCGGTTGGCGTTGTAGGTGCGTGACGGCAGGGTGCCCGAGTAGCTGTTGCCGTCGACGGTCACCGTGAATGTCAGTGCCATGTCACGCTCGGGAATTATTGTGAGGTATATGTCGCCGTCGCTATTCTCGACGGTTATGTCACCTGATGTTTTATCGGCAATCGAGCCGTCGAGATTGAACGTACATCGGTTGTAAAGGTTGGTCCCTGAAACTGTGACGCGGTTGCCCGACAGCGTTGTGCCATCGGTGAAGTTCAGCTTATAGTGAGCAAACCCCGTGCTGCGCGTGACGGTGAAGCTGATTGTGGCCTCGCTGCCTGTCACGTTGGCTGAAGTTGAGGCAAACATCATGTCGGTGTTACGTAACGAGGTCAGCTTGCCCTCCTGCGATGAGATGTCGAGCGACAGCAACGATGACGCATCGGCAACAGAAGCGGGCAGTGCGTCACTTGTGCCGAAGTGGTAGATGTTTATGTCGTTTCGGCCTTCATTAAGCCCGGTGAGAGTTCCTGAGAAAGTGCCCGATTGGGCGTTGTCGATGTCAAGGATGCCTAATGCCGTTCCAGACTCGTCGGTGACCAGTAGGCGGTCGTCGCTGCTCCATGCAAAGGCGATTGACCCGTTTTTCTCCGACAGGGCGGAGCGTGAATCATCGCCGTGATCCACCGATGCCTTGGCCGTCACCTTCACGATTTTGCCTGACGGCGGGGTGTCGAGTGCATCGTTGTTGCACGATGTTAACGCCGATAACATTGCGGCGGCAGCAAGAAAGTTTTTTATCAAGCAGTGATTCATGACTGATGGATTTATGAGTTATCGTGTTTCGTGCTTATGATTCGGGTCCTTCGCCTACGGCATCGGTGCCTGAGCCACTAATGCTACCTTGTGGTTCGCCGGACTGCGGGCCATTGATGTCGGTCGTTATCTCTTCGCCGGCAATGAAGTCCTCGGTGGATATGTCGTAGGCTATGCTTGACAATATGGATATGGGGTTGGACGGGTCGGGTGTGTAGCCGCCGTTGCTCCCTTTGGAGAACCTGAAGGTGTAAACGTAATGCACTCCCGGCCTCCAGTCGATGGCTACGGGCACAGCGATGTAGTCGTTATAGGCCAAGGCGTTGCCGCTGTCGGTCATTTTCACTTTCACGAGGAAATAGGAGCCGATGTAGTTCTCCGATTTGTTTTCGGGATTCCATGCCGTCACTTTCTGAGGAATCAGCAGCAATGAGCCGTCACCACCTCCCGATACATTCACCCCCGTGAGTTCGGTCTTCTCCGATGTCACGCTTTTGGAGTTGAATGTTACCGAGTAAACGGCGGTAGCCGATGATTCAATTCCCGACCATGTGCCCGTGACATCAGTGCCGTCGGTGTCCTGTGAGGGAAAGGAGAATGTGGCTTGCTGATGTATATTGCCTATCTTAACCTCCGAAATTTCGATGGCGTATTCGGAGTTGTTGACGGCACTGAATGTCACTTGGGCAAGTGCGTGACGGAAGTTTAGTCTTACGGTTGTGCGCGATAGATTGGTCTTTACGGCGTACATAAGGTCGAGTTGATGTGACGCTTCGGCCGCGGGCTTGAAATCCTTGAAGCGGGGAGTGCCTTCGCTGTATTCATAGAATCCGCTGCCGTTGACATGGGCATGGAAGTCAAGCGGATAGGCCGGCCAGTAGCGGGTTGCCGCCGATTCCCATGTGACGGGGCTGTTGCCCGTCTTGTTCACCACATCGCCGTTGATGTAGAGCTCCGATGTGCCGTTTTTGACGGCATAGACGGTGAATGATGACGGCGGGTTACTGCTGCTGTAGGATGCCTGTGAACGGGCGGTGTTGGAAGTCGTTGCCTCAAAGGTGATGAGATTGGTGCCGTCGTGCATGTCGTCCTGTGTACAGGCGGTCATGACTACGGCAAGCATTGCAATCGTGATGAATGGACTGTGTTTCATTACATTTTCAATTAGAGGAGTCATTTATATGGTATTATTTATATGTCGATGTCGGTGTCTATTATCGACCAGTCGTCAATGTCGGGGGTGTAGCCGGTGCCTTCGGGGTCGTCGGATTGTGGAATCTCAAGTCCGCTGACAGTCAATGTGACGCTGCCTGATTCGCCCGATTGATGCAGCTTTTCAGTCATGTCAAATCGGGTGTCGGAGCCGCCCAGGCAATGCAGCTTTCCGTCGTCGGTCCACACGTAGAGCATCAAATGATGTGACGCATTGCAGCCATTGTCATGCCTGAATGTTACAAACTCGCCGGTGATGCGTGACATGCCGTCGCTGACGGCTTCGCCTACAAGCGTCGCACACTCCGAACCGGGATTTCCGTCACATAGGAGCAATGACGAGGTCATGCCTGAAATGGACGCAAACACCGATGTCACGCGGCCTATGTTGGTAACATCGGTTATTTCGTAACGGTAGGTGTCGGTCAATCGGCGTGGCTGCAATGCGAGCGTTACATCGTTGCTTTTGAGTGACACGTTGCTTATCGAAGTGCCCGTCATGGGGTCGGGACAGATGAGGAGCTGTTCATCCTCGGCTCCGGGTGCCACGGGGAGGTTATTGCCGTCGGGCGATTGGATGACGGTGCTTGGGCGTGTGTAGGCTTCATGGGTGTCATAACGGCCGGTGTTGCGGAAATCGACCCCGTGAGTGTCATTGTTGTAGCATATTACACTGTATCGACCCGGCTTGATGTCGATTTTGCCGCCCGTTACGCCTTTGAAGTCAAAGCGTCGCGCTTCAAGGCTTTCATCAATGGGGTAGAGGAACAGACTCATCCCTGCCGGAGGCGGATTGCCGACATAACGCATGTCGAATGTCACGTTGACGGAAACCGTGTAATCCATCACATCATCGCCCGCAGTGTCACTCTTGCTGCATCCGATAGCCGACAGGATGGCAAGCAATGCAGCAATAATGGTCGCGCGACACGTAACGGCGCTTGGTATTGCCGTTACATGTGATGGATTGAGTCCTTGACTTGCCATTGAAATGTTAATGAGCAATAGGGAAGATGAAAAACAATAGGCGGTAACCTTTAGCCGATGCGGCTACCGTGCTGGCTTAAGGATATTTTTCCATGGCTGTAAAACGACGGAAACAGAGGGAGGATATTGCCTTGCCGCCGGGGCGGAGAGGTAATATGGTCGCTGCTACATGGCTAAAATAGTCGGTTGATCAAGGCCGGCTGATTACTTATTGCTACACTAATTTTCGAGAGAGCTACTTGATAATACTTTTATTTCAGCTATATAACTTATTCAGTGTGAGCCGGTCGATGTAATGGCGCAAATAATTAAGGTTTACAAGCGGAGCAGGTGCAAGACTGCATTTATCTACATAACTCACACTGCCAAAGATAGGATAAGTTTTGAAAATGAACAAATGTTTTGCGATAAATTTATACAAATATTTTCAGATTACAGCAAAATAGAGTAAATGTATGTCGCTGCCGACGGTTATTTGCCTCCTACAAGCTTGTAAAATGAGCCGGGAACGGGGGTGGTGAAGTTCATGTCACGACGCGTTGAGGGATGTGCAAACCTCAGTGTCTGGGCATGCAGTGCAAGGCGATGTATCATAGATGCCTTTGCTCCGTATTTCCTGTCGCCCGATATAGGGTGGCCGAGTTCCTTCATGTGGACTCTTATCTGATTCTTGCGGCCTGTGTCAAGCTCGACTTCAAGCATTGTGTGACCGAGTCCGCGCTTCAGCACCTTGTAACGTGTCACGGCAAGTTCGCCCTCTTCGGGATTCTGGGTTGAGTAGACCTCATACTGTGATGTTTCGGCAAGATAGCTGCGTATCTCGCCCTCGTCCTTCTCGACTTCGCCTTCGACCACGGCGATGTACCTGCGGCTCAGCACCATGTTGTTCCAGTTGTGCTGCATGGCGTCCTTTGCCTCTTCGGTTTTGGCGAGCATCATCAGTCCCGAAGTGTCACGGTCAAGACGATGGACGATAAACAACTTGTTGCGCGGATTGGCCCACTTAACGTAGTCACGCATTATCGAGTAGGCGGTCCCGTCCTTTACGCGGTCGGTTCCCATCGAAAGCAGTCCATAGCCCTTTTCGATGACGATAATGTCGTCATCCTCATACACGAGCTTTACGCGGCGATTGGAGAAGACGCGGAATTCACGTGAGAGGTTCACCTCGACCTTGTCGCCTTCATGCAGCTCACGGTTGAATTGCGTTACGGGCATTCCGTTTACCGCAACCTGATTGTGCTTCAGCAGCTCCTTGACTGTGGTGCGCTTGCGTTGAGGCATCGAGTCAAAGAGAAATTGAAGTAACTGCGAGTCACCTTTTACGGGATATGTTTCGATTACATCGGGACGAAACGGCGCGTTATGCGCTCCCGGCTTGCTTGTATAGCGATTCTGTTGAGGCATGGCTTGATGGTTGTAATAGTTTATTTCTTGCGTGCCGATGTGCGGCGTGCAGGTTTCTTGGGCTTGGCTTCGTCATGTTCGATAATCTCACGACATTGCTCAAGAGTGAGATTTTCGGGATCCTTAACGGTGCGAGGTATCTTGTAGTTGGACTTCTTGTAGGAGATGTAGACACCATATCGGCCGTTGAGAATCATCAGGTCGGGCTCCTCGTCAAATGTCTTGACCACCTTCTTGCTCTCGGCGTCGCGCTTGGCCGTGATGAGTTCTTCGGCCTCAGTCAATGTGATGGCAGCCGGAGCGATGTCCTTGGGGATGGATACGAATTTGCCGTTATGCTTTATATAGGGGCCGAAGCGGCCTATGGCTACAGTGACTTCGGAGCCTTCAAATTCACCAAGCGTGCGGGGGAACTCAAACAGCTTCAAGGCTTCGTCAAGAGTTATGGTGCCAACCGACTGGCCTTTAAGCAGCGATGCAAACTGAGGTTTCTCGTCGCTATCGCCGTCACCTATCTGCACAAGCGGGCCGTAACGGCCTATCTTCACGCTTACGGGCTTGCCTGTGGCGGGATCGTTTCCGAGAACGCGCTCGCCCACTTTGTGTTCAAGCCTAATGTTTAACGCATGGTCGACATCGGGATGGAACAGGGCGTAGAATGTTCCTATCTCCTTGTCCCATTCAAGCTTGCCTTCGGCTATATCGTCAAACTTTTCCTCCATCTTGGCGGTAAAGTCGTAATCAAGAATTGAGGGGAAGTATTGGGTAAGGAAGTCGTTGACCACGATGCCTATGTCGGTGGGGATGAGCTTGCCCTTTTCCGAACCGGTGATTTCGGTCTTTACGGTTTCTTTTATCTTGCCGTTCTTGAGCTGCAGTACCTTGTAGTTGCGCGGTTCGCCCTCTTTTTCGCCCTTTTCCACATATTCACGAGCCTGGATGGTGGATATTGTGGGGGCATAGGTCGAGGGTCGGCCAATTCCGAGCTCCTCCATCTTCTTTACAAGCGAAGCCTCGGTGTAACGTGGCGGCTGCTGGGTGAATCGCTCGGTGGCGGTGATTGAGGCGAGCGACAGCGACTGTCCTTCGCTCATTGCGGGAAGCAGCGATGAGTCCTGCTCGTCGGCATCGTCGTCGTTACTTTCGATGTAGACATTCAGGAATCCGTCAAACTTGATTACCTCTCCGGTGGCGGTGAAGTGCTCGCTTCGTGTCGAGGGATGTATGTCGACAGTGGTCTTTTCGATTTCGGCATCGGCCATCTGTGACGCTATAGTGCGCTTCCATATCAGGCTGTAGAGCTTCTTCTCCTGTGCCGTGCCGTCGATAGTGTGCTTGTCGATGGATGTAGGACGGATTGCCTCGTGAGCTTCCTGGGCACCCTTGGAGTGGGTGTGATATTTTCGTATTTTCAGATATTCCTTGCCAAGCTTGTCGGTGATTTCGCCGGCGATTGCATTTACGGCGAGTTCCGACAGGTTGAGCGAGTCGGTACGCATGTAGGTTATGTGTCCCTCTTCATAGAGGCGTTGAGCCACCATCATGGTTTGCGACACTGTGAATCCGAGCTTGCGTGACGCCTCCTGCTGCAGTGTCGAGGTGGTGAAGGGGGGAGCCGGTGACTTGTGTACGGGTTTTACCGTCACATTGCCCACGGTGAATGTGGCGTCGGTGCAATCGGAGAGGAACTGCATGGCCGCCTGCGTGTCGGGAAGCCTGCGGCTGAGCTCGGCGCGCAATTTTGAATTGTCATCGGTTGTGAAGTCGGCGTTGATGCGGTAGTAGTTTTCGGTTTTGAAGTCCTTGATCTCCTGCTCGCGCTCAACAATGAGCCTTACAGCCACCGATTGTACTCGTCCGGCCGAGAGGGCGGGCTTTATTTTCTTCCAGAGCACGGGCGACAGCTCGAAGCCTACGATGCGGTCGAGCACGCGGCGTGCCTGCTGGGCGTCGACACGGTTCAGGTCGATAGCTCGCGGATGCTTGATGGCATCCATTATTGCGTTTTTGGTTATTTCGTGGAATACGATGCGCTTGGTGTTTGCAGGATCGAGGCCGAGTACTTCGCAAAGGTGCCATGCTATGGCTTCACCTTCGCGGTCCTCATCGGATGCGAGCCACACCGTTTGTGAGTCCTTGACCGCCTTTTTCAGGTCGGCAACAAGCGCCTTCTTGTCATCGGGAATTTCGTACACCGGAGCAAAACCATGGTCGATGTCGATGCTGAATTTCTTCTTGTTGAGGTCGCGTATGTGACCGTAGCTTGACATGACTTTATAGTCCTTTCCAAGGAATTTTTCAATGGTTTTGGCTTTTGCCGGTGACTCTACAATGACTAAATTTTTCAGCATGATTTCGGTGTTAATTCAAAATTATCGGCAAAATTAGGAAAAAGTTGCATATATTAATGTAGAAATTTACATTTTCTCGACTTTTTACTCTCCTAATTCCCCAATATAACAAATCTACACCTTAAAAGGTCGCCGGCGGTGTGCGTTACTTTAAGCAATCGGCATCACAGCATGGTGAGATGCAGGTCGTCGATGACATTGTTGAGGTAGGGATACTTGCGGCGCATCAGCGAGTAGACCTCGCCGTCGGTAAGCGAGGTGGCTGTAGCCTGACCCTTGTTTAGCGTTATGTCGAGCGTCACAAAGTCGTTGTCGAGGCGGTTGTGCAGCTCCTCGAGCAGCATGGGCATAGATTGGACGATGCTGTCGCGTATTGCCTCGCTTTCGACCGTGACACCGTAACGCGCTCCCTCGATGCGCTGCGGATGGGCCACACGCATGGCGTTGATGAGCAGGTGCTCCTTGGGGTGCGAGTCGATTACGCCCTGCCATGCCGCGACAAACTGCGCGTCGGTGAAATCGGTAGAGCGGCGAGGTGTTTCACGCACGTATTCGGCTGATTGTTCGTTGGCCTGCGTCACGGTACTCTTAAGCGACAATCCGGGTGTGCGCAGTCCTTGATGACGCCGAGGGGCGGCGGGGTGGGGAGGGGCGGCTTGAGGTGCCACTGCCGGTTGCGGGTTGACAGGGGCTTTCAGCGGTTGATTACTGACGGGTTGCGGTGTCGCCTGATTAGCGGGCTGTGGTGCCGCCGGTGCTGCCTTGGGCGGTGTAGCGGTGGTTTTCAGCGGCTGATTACTCGCTGAGGCCGGTTGTGAGGCGGTGACGGCCGACAGCTTATTGCCCGAATCACCCTCGGGCTTGATTTGTTGGCACAGCTTAATCAGTGTAAGCTCGACGAGGAACTGCTTGTTGGATGCTACGCGGTAGTTAAGGTCGGCGTCATTGCACAGGTCCATTGCCTTATACAGGAATTGGGGCGTGCATTGCTGAGCCACCTTCGCCATTGCCTGCCGTGACTCTTCATCGGCTTCGAGCAGTGACATGGTCGACGGGTCGCGCGCCACCATAAGGTCGCGGAAGTGCGAGGCCAGTCCGGTGATGAAAAATTGTGAGTCAAATCCTTTTTCGCGTATGTCCTTGTATATGAGCAATGCCTGTGGCACATTGCCTGTCAGCATTGCCTCGACAAGACGGTCGTAGTATTCGTGATCGAGTATGTTCAGGTTTTCGACGGTCGACTTATAGGTCACGTTTCCCATCGATGATGCGGCGACCTGGTCAAATATTGAAAGCGCATCGCGCATCGCTCCGTCGGCTTTTCGTGCGATTACATTGAGAGCCGCCGGCTCGGCTGTTATGCCTTCTTGAGCTGCCACATAGGCGAGATGCTCCACCATGTCGTTGATCGTGATGCGGTTGAAATCGTAGATTTGGCATCGTGACAGGATGGTGGGTATGATTTTGTGCTTCTCGGTTGTCGCAAGGATGAAAATCACATAGCTCGGCGGCTCTTCAAGTGTCTTTAGGAAAGCGTTGAATGCTCCCGACGAAAGCATGTGTACCTCGTCGATGATGAATACGCGGTAACGAGCGTGGACCGGAGGCACCTGCACCTGGTCGATGAGGTTGCGCATATCGTCAATGCCGTTGTTGGATGCGGCATCAAGTTCGATGATGTTGAGCGAGCGTCCTTCGTTGAACTCTCGGCATGAGGCACATTCGTTACATGCCTCTCCGTCGGGAGTGCGATGCTCACAGTTGATTGTCTTGGCAAATATTCGGGCGCATGAAGTTTTGCCCACTCCGCGTGATCCTGTGAAAAGGTAGGCGTGAGCCAGTCGCTCCTTGCTGATGGAGTTGCGTAGTGTGGCTGTCAAAGCCTTCTGTCCCACGACGCTTGCAAAGGTCGACGGACGGTATTTGCGTGCTGATACAATGTAATTTTCCATGTTCCTACAAAGATACGATAATTTCTCGTGCGACAAAGCAATGTGACGATATAAAATCACTCCCGACAACCATTCCTTAGAGGACGGTTGCCGGGAGCGTTATTATTTACGGCAAGTGGTTATGCGCCGTCAGGGATTGATTTCGGCGTATTCGTCGACTGTCGGCTCAAATTCTATTGCATCGAGCACTGAAGGATTGTTGATGGCGATGTTGTAGACATAGGAGTATCCCATTTTCCATTCATCGACATTGGATGTTTTCAACGGGAATATGATTCGTCCAAGGTCGGTTTGCGGTACAAGCATATAGGACGGAGTGTCAGACTTAGGCCACAGCTTGGCTCCGCTCGAAGTGTCGAAAATTTCACAATCGACCTGAATGAAGTTACCCACGTAGTCGTTGCCGGCAAGATCAACCTTGGAAAGTTGTTGCGGCAAGAAGAATTGTACGTTAAGCGTGCCTTCGGTGAGGTTTGCCGGATGCGAGTTCAACGTAATCTGCGATTCATTGTCGATGGCATAGAATATGAGCAACTTCTGGTTGGCCTTCAGGTCGGCCCAAGAACCCACGGCCTCAGGATCGGCAGGTGATGTAGTTGCTTGCGGGAAGAGGAATGTGCCGGTTGTGTAGATGTTGCACAATGACACGTGACTTACCTTGACCTGAATGTCGACATTGGTGCTTGACAGCATCACATCCACTTTGGAGAATGCGTGACGGAAGTTGATAGCCACTGGTGTGGGCTTCTCGTATTCTCCGATGTTGACGGCATAGAGCAAGTCGATGTCGCCGCTGTTAACGTAGCCGGGAATCATGTTGGAGCCTACGCCGGTGATTTGTGAAGAATTGGATATGTCGGGACTGAATGCATAGAAATTTACAGGTGTTTCAGGCCAATAAGCGATAGGGGTGTAGGTCCACAATCCGCCGTCGCGTGACACGGTTACATTCTCCATAAGGGGCTTGGAACCGGTGAAGGCATATACTACGAAGCTTTTTAACGAAGCCGTGGTAGTTGCAGCCGAACGCGGTTGCTTTGATGCAACGGCGTTGAACGATATTGCATGTTGTCCGTTCATCCCGGCGGGTGCTTCATTGTCGGAGCAGGCATTTGCCGCAAGCAACAACGTAGTTAGACTTAATAATGCAAAAGCTTTCATAATCAATAGGTTTTTTGTTAGTTTAATAACGGTGATTTATACTACAAAGTTCACAACGACATGAGTCCATCCGTCTACTGAAGGGTCGAATGTCCCGACCGATTCATCGGGAATTGACTCCGGCAATGACAGTGAATCCACCACTACATGTACGTTAAGACGATCGGGCGCATTTACGATTTGCGATGTCACATCAAACTCATAAACGTATCGGCGGCCATCGGTGAGCCATACGAAGAGATACAATAAATTGGGGGCGCGGGCGGCACGAGGAAGCCCGAAAGTGAAGAATTCCCCGGCTATGGTGTTGTCGCCGCTTTTTACCGCTTTTACGGGAAGCGTTACGGCTTGTGAGGAGCGCAGTCCGTTGTTGACGCACAATGAGGCCGCAAGTCCGCTCATGGCCGCGCACATTCTCTTGACTCCGCTGAGATTCTCTACATTGACGATTTCATAGGAGTAGGTCGACACAATCTGCTGCGGGCGGGTGACCAACTGCATGGGATTGTTCTCGGAAAGGCGCGAGGTGTAGGTGGCGGTGGAGTCGGAGTAGGTGAGCTGGTCGTAGGTGACGATTACATCGGAGTAGGAGCCCGACCACATCATGTCGGGGCATATCAGCACCTTCTCACGCGTATAGGTTATGGTGTCGCTTGCGCTCCATCCGGGAAGGCCTTCGAGAATATGTCCCGGGCGGCTTGTGGCAACCATGGTGCCGTCGTCGCCCGACTCAAATCTTACGCCCGAGGTGTCGTCGTTATACATCAGAAACCGGTAGTCGCCGGTGGGAAGTATCACTTTGCCTGCCTCTCGCCCCGGGAAGTCAAATCGCCAATGATCCTTCACTCCGTCGATATAGAATGTATAGGCTATACCTTCGGGATCGGCATCAGGCGCCAGCGCCCAGTCGTTGACAATCGTAATGTCGACCTCCTCGCCTAAGCAGGGCTTCAGGTCGTCATATATGCAGCCGTTCATTGCCATGCTCGATGTAGCGGCAATCAATATCGAGAAGTATTTGGTCAACTGCGGATGCATTATGTTTAGTAATTGTTGCTAAAGGTTAACGCTTTTGCATCATGAATGGTTGAATTGTGGTGAAATATAGTTAAAACGGCTGATTAGGTTAACTCTTTTTGACCCTGGCGGTCGGCTTAAGGATGGAAATTTTGTTATATCAGAAATGTTTATCGCAAGTGTATTGAAAGTTATGCAGAATATAATTATAAAGAAGGCAGGTGTGGAGCAGTTGAATCTGCTGCTTGAATGGCGCATGATGGTGCTTAGAGAGGTGTTTTCATTGCCTGAAAGTTACGCTACGGGCCGATTGCGTGAATCATGCAAGGCCTATTATGAGAAGGAGTTGGCCGCCGGAGGTCATGTGGCCTGCTTTGCATGGGTCGACGGACTGATTGCGGGATGCGGAGGCATGTGCCTCTATGATGAAATACCTTCGCCCGAGAATCCGTCGGGCAAGTGCGCCTATCTGATGAACATATACACGTTGCCCGAGTTGCGTCGTCATGAGATAGGGCGATGCATAGTTGACTGGCTTGTGGCACGTGCCCGTGAGCGCGGCATAGTGAAGATATATCTTGAATCGACACGCGCCGGTCGCAGGCTCTATCATGATGTGGGATTCCGAAACATGTCGGATATGCTGAAACTTCCCGGCCTTCTCGCCTGACATTCTCTCTATATAAAGGTATATAAAAAGCGGAAGCATCCTTCATGTGGGGATGCTTCCGCCATTATATTATCGCTTCGTTTATGCGCGTTATTTAGCGACGATGACAAATCCGCTTGAGGGGAGTATTGTCACAGGAACTTCGGCAGGCTTCTTCACCTTCAGTTCGCGCTTCTCGATCACGCCGGGAGTCATCGATTTAAGCTTGGCCGGGTCGGCGTATATCTCGACTACCTGATCCTTGGCGAGCATGGGGAGGTCGAGCTTCAGCTTAAGAGGCTCCTGTTCGGCGCTCACGCCTGCTATGTACCATGTGTCGCCATGACGGCGTGCAAGCACTACGTAACGGCCAGGGTATCCGTCGATGTAGAGTGTTTCATCCCAAGTCGTGGGCACGGCTTTCATGAATTTTATCGCTTCGGCCGGAGCGTCGGTGAGATTGGTGGGCGACAGTGCGAAGTTCTGCACGGCGTTCTGGTAGAGAATCGATGTGGCAAGCTGGAATGCATCGCTTGTGCGGCGTGTGGTGCCGCCGTCGTTGCCACGGTTGAGGCGCTTGTTGAGCACCGTACCGCCATATTCCATACATCCGGCTGCGTTACGGATGAAGGGGTGAAGGGTGGCGTTGTAAGCTTCCTGGTCGCAGAATCCCTGGCTGAACACGAGGTTTTCCGATGCAAGCACGGCTTCGCTTCCAGCATAGTTGGGGTAGAGGCGTTCCCATCCGCGAGGCATTGTACAGCCGTGGAATATAACGTTGATGCCGTAGTCGTTGGCGTCGCTCAGGATGTCCTCATAGAGGCGCATGGTTTCCTGCTTGTCGCCGCCGAAGAAGTCAACCTTTATGCCCTTTATGCCGAGGTCGTGGAGCCACTTCATCTCCTTTTTGCGGGGAATGGGGCGTGACATGAGGCTTGTGGGGCCTTGCACGATGTCGTTCCACCATCCGCTCGACGAATACCACATGAGCAGGTTTACTCCCTTGCTGTGGGCGTATTTAGCGAGCTTCTCGATGCCTTCGCGGCCAATGTTGGTGTCCCACCAGTTGTCGACAAGCACGTTCTCGTAGCCCATTGCAGCGGCGAGGTCGATGAATTTCACCTGGTCGTCATAGTTGATGCTGTTGTCCTGCCACAGAATCCAGCTCCATGTTCCGCGACCGGGCTTGAACGGCTCGGTGGCCTCATATAGGGGTTCGACAACGCTCCAGGGAATTGTTGTTTCGACGATCGGGGCGAGGTCGGAGCCCACTGTTATTGTGCGCCAAGGTGTGGCTCCGGGAAGTGCGATGCCGGGCGATGCCGAGCCGTTGCCGTTGTTCTCTTCGGGCATAGGATAGGCTATGGTGTACATGCCGTCGGTGTAGTCGCTCAGTCGTGAGCCGCAGTAGCTTCCGTCGACACCGGTTTCGGTGAGCAGCACCCATCCGTCGTCGCCTACGTGGAAGAGAGCGGGGAAGGTGTAGCCGTGTCCGTACATCGACTTTTCATTCATGGGCGCATCGGGCTTATAGGGCTCCTCGTAGCTGGGCTTGGTGCGCTTCCAGCCTATCATTGCGTGGCTCTGGGGAGTGATGAACGTAGTAGTGTAGGAGGGGAACTTGAATCCGGTAGCTTCCTTCTCCACTACGAGGCTTCCTGTTTCGCCGCCTTTCTGGCGAGGGATTATATATCGGAATGCAATATCGTTGTCGCTAACCTGCCATTCGATGCTCATCTCCTGTCCGGCTTCGTTCTTGAAGGTGGTGACGAGGGTGTTGGCGTTGTAGTCGACATGGCTCTTCTTGATGCGGTCCTGGTTGTAGCTCTTTGAAACGTTACCGGTCTTGGAGTCGGTCATGGTCATTCCGCGCGAGAAGTCGCCGATGTTGGTGACGAATCCGAGCGGCGATTGCTCGATGAGCTGCTTGCCGTCGTAGGTGACGCTATACTGGGGAACTCCGGCTGCAACATCGGTCGTTACAACGAGTTTTCCGTCGGGGCCTGTGACATTGACCGCGGCTTCGGCTGAAAATGCAGCTGCCACTGCGATGGCTGTCAGTAATAATGATTTGTTTGTCATGCGATTAAAAGTTATGTGATTTGATTAGTTTCGTCCCTTTGCCTTGGCTGAGATACCGGTAAGCCTATACGCTGTTATGTTATGCGAGGCGATGGTATTCTTGAAGTATTCAAAGATACGAAAAATTTTTGCAAGGGTCACCCTTATTGTCGCAGTAATTGAAATAGGGGCTCGAATTAATCACAATCCAAGCCGTCGTTACTTAAATGTTGTTGTACGGGGTCTTAACTTGTTTTTGTTTTATAAATTCTATAAAACGGGTGTGCTTTCCTGTGCCATGAAGTCAAAACTCCACGGCATTTTTACATGTTTTCAACAAATGTATGGAAAAATCGCTCTCTCAATTATTTAACATATATTATGATGCAAGGGCTACTTTGAGGCCGAGGTGACGGGGCTGCTCAATAGCGGCGGTAACGGCGTCCGATGACCGACAGAATGATGCCGCGGGTGAGCAGATAGCAGATGAATGCGAGCCAAAGCCCGTGATTGCCAAGCGAGGGAAACGCCAGAGCGTAGGTGATGAAGAATACGGCTGTGGCCGCGGCCATCGACAGGAGCATGGAGCGTGTGGCGGTGGCGCCGATGAACACGCCGTCCCATGTGAAGGCGAGGAATCCAGCGACGGGTATCGTTATTATCCAGTAGATGTACTCGTGAGCATGAACGATGACATTCTTTTCGGAGCTCAGGAAATTGAGAAGCAAGTCACCGCCCACGGCGTAGATGACGGTGAAGGCCACGGCGAGTCCGGCTCCCCATCGGCACAGAGCATCGATGCTTCGGCGCAGTAGGGTGCGCTCGCCTGCTCCGATGTATTTGCCGCAGATGGCTTCGCCGGCAAATGCGAATCCGTCCATGAAGAAGGAGAAGAGGGTGAAAAACTGCATGAGCAGCGCATTGACGGCAAGCATCTCGGTGCCTTGGCGTGACCCCGTGCGGGTAAACCACAACGTGACGGCAACGAGGCATAGCGTGCGCAGGAATATGTCGACATTTATGCGGAAAAAGTGCTTCAGCCCCTTTATCTCGACAATCTCCTTGAATGTCGACAGCACGATGTCGTACCTGATGAGGCATATCGAGCAGGCAAGCATGAATCCGCCCCATTGGGCCACAAGGGAGCCTACGGCCACACCGGGTATGTCGTAATTGAAGCAGTAGACGAGCACCAGGCTCACCGCGATGTTGCACAGGTTGATGAATATTGATACCCACATGGGCGCGCGGGAGTTCTGCATGCCGAGAAACCAACCCGACATAACGTAGGTGCCGAGTACGGCGGGAGCGCCCCATACGAGAATTTCAAAGTAGGTGCGTGCGAGTACGGCGGTGTCGGCCTCGACATCCATGAACCATAGTACGGCTTCGCACACCTGATGTCGCAGGACTATCATTGCTATTCCGGCAAGCATGGCCACGAGCAGAGCCTGCTGCAGGATGCGTGACTGCGCAAGGCGGTCCTTGGCTCCGAAAGCCTGTGCCGTCATGCCGCTTGAACCCATGCGCAGGAATCCAAACAGCCAGTAGAGCATGTTGAACATTGAGCCGCCTATGGCTATCGCGCCGATGTAGGCGGCCGAGTCCATGTGTCCCACGATAGCCACATCCACCAGCCCCAGCAGGGGAGTGGTGATATTGGTGACTATCGAGGGCAGGGACAGTGATAGGATTTCGCGGTTTACCGATAGGTTGTGTCGTTGTTTATTCGTCGTCATTATCGGCATTTGCGATTATAGCTTCTTGGCTCGCATGCAGTCAACTATCAGATAGATGATGAGGAGCAGATACATAACGCATCCGAGTGCCTGCGAGGTTGTCATCGATAACGGATTGGTGTACTCAAATCCCATGTAGTTGGTAAGCGCGGCAAATACGCCAAACAGTGCGCCGCCGGCGATGAGGCCCGAAGCGATGAGGGTTCCTCGGTCGCGGCGAGCGTCGTTGACAGCCGAGTCGGTCGAGCGGCTTGAAACGAACCATGAGATGGCACCACCGATGAGCATGGGGGTGTTGAGTTGCAAGGGGATAAACATTCCGAGGCAGAATGCGAGTGCCGGAACACCGAGCCAGTTGAGGATGAGTGCGAGGATGGCACCTACCATGTAGAGAATCCACGGAGTGTCGCCACCCATCATCAGGGGCTCGATCACCTTGGCCATGGCGTTGGCCTGCGGAGCCACGAGTGCGTCGGGGCCCGAGAATCCGTAGACATCGTTGAGCACGAGAATTACACCACCCACTGTGGCGGCTGAAACGAGTGTGCCGAGGAACTTCCAGCTCTCCTGCTTGCGGGGAGTGGAGCCCAGCCAGTAGCCTATCTTGAGGTCGGTCACGAAACCGCCGGCCATTGAGAGCGCGGTACACACAACGCCGCCTATCACCATTGCGGCAACGATGCCCGATGTGCCCTTAAGACCTATTGCCACGAAGATTGCCGATGCGATAATCAGCGTCATCAGCGTCATGCCCGACACGGGGTTGGAGCCCACGATGGCGATTGCGTTGGCGGCAACGGTGGTAAAGAGGAATGCTATCACCACTACCACGAGCCAGGCCACGAGAGCTTGCCAGAATGTGTTGATGACTCCGAAGTAGAAGAAGGCGAGCACTGCTATGAGGGCTATGGCGATGAGGTAGACGATGTGCTTCATCGATATGTCGAGCTGCCAGCGCACCTCCTTTATGTCGCTGCTTTTGCCCTTGAGCTCACGTGCGGCGAGGCCTATTGCCTGAGCTATTATCGACCATGACTTCACGATGCCTATGACACCGGCCATGGCTATGCCGCCGATACCGATGAGGCGGGCGTAGTCGCTGAAGATGGCTCCGGGCTCCATCGAGGCTATTTCGGGTGCGCCGTAGGTTCCCATGAGGGGAATGATGATCCACCACACGAAGATTGAGCCGGCAAAGATGACGAATGCGTACTTCAGGCCCACGATGTAACCGAGTCCGAGCAGGGCGGCACCGGTGTTGACGCTGAACACGAGCTTCGTCTTGGCGGCAAGCGCCGTTCCCCATTCCGAAGCTATTGAGGTGACATTCTCGGCCCACCACTTGAACGTGGCAAGCACGTAGTCGTAGATACCTCCTATAAGTGACGCTATGATGAGTGTCTTGGCCTGTGATCCGCTCTTTTCGCCCTTGCCTTCACCGCTCACGAGCACCTGGGTGGTGGCTGTGGCTTCGGGGAAGGGGTATTTGCCGTGCATGTCCTTAACGAAGTATTTGCGGAAGGGGATGAAGAAGAGTATTCCCAATATGCCTCCGAAGAGCGAGCTGAGGAATATCTCGAAGAAGTTGACCGCAATGTCGGGGTATTTGGCCTGAAGGATGTATAGCGCGGGCAAGGTGAATATGGCACCGGCCACGATCACTCCCGAGCAGGCGCCTATCGACTGGATGATCACATTCTGTCCAAGAGCGTCCTTCTTGCCGAGTGCGCTCGATAGTCCCACGGCGATGATGGCGATAGGTATTGCGGCTTCAAACACCTGGCCTACGCGCAATCCGAGATAGGCGGCCGCCGCACTGAATATGACGGCGAGGAGCAGTCCCATGCCCACGGAGTAGGGAGTCACCTCTCGGTAGTCGCGTGCAGGGTGCATTACGGGATGATACTGCTCGTCGGCGGCGAGCTCTCTAAACGCGTTTTCGGGTAGTCCGGCCACGCCGTTGTCGTTGGTCGCCGGGTCGATGCCGTTGACGGCATCGTCTAAGTTTCGGTTGTCAGACATGTTGTAGTTTAATGTGATGGTGATAAAAGTAACGTTTTGCGAAGTTAACAATTATTATCATCAACTGCAAGAGGGCTGTGTTAAAACGCATATAACGCCGACAATGGCATTGCGTGACATGGCGTCACAGCGTGTAGCCGAGCAGCTCCAGGATGAAGGGGGTGAGCAGGGCGGTGAAGAGGCCGTTGATGGTGAGTCCGAGCGACGAGAATGCGCCGTAGCGATAGCCGGTTTCCATGGCTACCGACGTGCCCACGGCGTGGGCGGCCGTGCCCATCGAAAGTCCTTGGGCAATGGGGCTCTTGACGCGCGACAGCTTCATCATCCTGAAACCTGTCATGCCGCCGAATATGCCGGTACACACCACGACGGCGGCAGTGAGCGCCGGAATGCCGCCTATGGCTTGCGTCACCTCGATGGCGATAGGGGTGGTGACCGACTTTGATGCGAGTGACATGACCACCTCACGTGACGCTCCGAGTATCTGTGCCACGATGACAACCGACGCTATGCCCACGATGCATCCCGCGACTTCGGCAAGGAGGATGGGCAGAAACTGCTTCTTTATAGACTCGAGCTGACGGTAGAGCGGTACGCCAAGCGCCACTACGGCGGGTTTGAGCCAGAAGTCGATGAACTCGCCGCCCTTGGAGTAGGTGTCGTAATCGATGTCACACACGAGCAGAAACACGATTATCGCCACGGTCGACAGCAGGATGGGGTTGAGCATCGATATGCCGGTGCGACGCTGTAGCAACTGTGAGGCCACATAAATAATAAATGTAAGGGCCAGCAGGAAGTATTGGTTATCGAGAAAGCTCATGATGCGGTGCTGAAAGGCGGCGCACAAGCTGGTGAACCCAACCGGTGACGGCGATGATTAGAAAAGTGCTTACTATCGATGCCCCGATGATGGGGAGCCACTGGGCTTTGATGAGCCCGAGGCAGTTGATGAGGCCCACGCCTGCGGGAACAAAGAAGAATCCGAGGTTCTTCACAAGAAAGTCAGACACGCGGTCGACCCACATCAGACGCACTATGCGCAGCTTAAGGGCGGCCGTGAGCAGCAGCATCCCGATGATGCTTGATGGTACAGGCACCCCTGTGGCCCATACGATAAACTCGCCGATTGCCAGGAAAGCAAACAAGACGGCACATTGTAGAATCATAGTTCTGTAAGAAAAAAATTAAATATAGATTGTAAATCGGGCGCAAAATTAAGTCTATTTCTCAAACTGTCAATGTTTCTGTGTCGATTTAACGTTGGAAATGACTAAATTGTCACTTTGAGGCGATATCGGGCGATGATTTGCGATGCATAAATATGCGTTTATGCGGCTTTTGAACAGTTTTTAACTCTTTTGATGTCTAAAATTATACTGCTGAAAATCAATGCAATGACAAATTTTATATGTTAAAAAACATAGTTTTATTGCATTTTTCTTGAAGTTGACCTAACTTTGCAGCGTTTTCAAGTGTATATAATAGCAAAGGTCCTGAAGAGTCAGGCCAATAAAAATTGTTTTAGGTAATTAAAAAGTTAGTATTATGAACAAGATGATTCAGTTGTTTAAGAGTGGTATCAATGCTTACGTTAAGGTTGTCAGCGACAATCAGGTGATTCGCCTCTCGGCCAATCATTCGGCTTTCAACCCCGAGAAGCAGTAAGCCACGTTGCAAACCCCGGGATTCATATTCCATGAACCCCATTTTAAAAAGATATTAAGGCCGAAGAGTCGGATGTTGAATATTGTATAATTAAAATTTTTACAGTTATGAACAAGATGATTAAGTTTTTCAAGGAGAGTGTCAACTCATACGTTGAAAATGTGGGCCGTCATCAATATTTCCGTGTGACCGGTGATTGCTCACCTGTGTTTGACGACAAGAACTGATAATGCGGATTTCTCTCTCTTTATAAAGAAAAGTAAAGTGGACGATTATAAAATAGAAGTGTTATGAAAAATTTTTTGAAGAAGGTACTTACGTGGTACTTTGAAGCATCTGCAGAGATGTACCGATAAATGTAGAGTGTATATGATTTTTTCCATTCCGCAGGGAATGGGTGATAAGAGTAGATTAATTTTTTAGGAATCGTGAAAATAATTCACGATTTTTTTTGTGCCCGGGCGAGTGCAATTCCGAGGGCTACGTAGTTGCCCAATAAGTGTCGGCAACATGGTGTAGCGTTTTTATTGGGCAGCTAACGCAGTCCTCTTTTCTTATATATAATGCTTTTATACCCGTGCAGCGGACGCATATCAGCGTCCTTGCGCGTGCCTAACGTTGTTAAGCAGCTATCGCAGCTCCAGCGCTAACGCGGGGATTTGATAATGGAGGGAATGCGCCCTGCGCTGACGCGGGGCGAGTGCCCGGGTTGCATGTCACGCGTGGGTGTCGGCGGGCTCGGCCGCCGAAGGGGGGCCGCAAGGGGCGGTGAGGGCGGCGTTTTCGCGGATGAGCTGCTCGATGCGCTCGTCCTTTTCGCGAATGAGCGTTAAAAGGGCTTCAATCGAGGGGTCTTCTTTACCCCCCCTATTGTTAACAAATTTTCACATATCATGTCGCCTTCTCCGGTTATAAGCCAATGAGCGTTGAGCCAATCAAATGTTTGGACTATCTTCATGATGAAGTCAAAGCCCGGCTTGTTGCGGCGCATGGCCACCACGCCTCTAACTGTTTGGTCGCCAATGCCTATTTTACGGGCGAATGACGCGATGTTTAGATTCTCGTGCTTTATGATTTCGTTTATTCGGTCGCAAATGTCCATAAATACGTTAAGAAATTCAATTATTTATTTGGTAGATTCAAATAAATGTTTGATATTTGTACCCAAAATAGCTTTGTGCTTTTACAAATGTAGTAATTTTTGCCGATATTTTAAGGCTATTTAAAACACTTTTGAAGCGTATAAGCTTAATAATATATTATTAATTTAACAGTTTACTTAATTATGAGAAAAACTTTTTTGAAAGTTTCGCTATTCTCATTTCTTGCACTGGGAATGTCAACCGCTTTTGTTGGCTGTAAGGACTACGATGACGACATCGACCAGTTGAGAACTGAAATAGCAGCAAACAAGACTGCGATTGAGGCTATCAATCAGAAGATCTCGCAGGGAGCTATCCTTAATTCGGTTGTACCTACTGAGGACGGCAAGGGTATCGTTATCTCCGTTACTAAGGATGGTAACACTCAGACCTACACCATTAAGAACGGCGAAAACGGACAGGACGGAACTACCGCTCAGGTTTGGGACATCCGCGAAGTTGACGGAAAGGCTTACTGGTTCAAGAATGGTGAAAACACCAACATCCCCGCTCAGGGCAAGGATGGCGTTGGAACCGCTGGTGAAACAGGCGCTCCCGGTAACTACTGGGCTCCTAACGAAGAGGGCACAAAGCTTGAAGAATATGCTTGGAATGCAGATGCTAAGAAGTATGAAAAGACCGGTAAGTCAGTTGATATCGCAATCACTGTAGAGGGTGACAAGACTCCCGGTATCATTGCAGTTGCTGACGCTAACTACGTTTACCTGACTGGCGTTCAGACCGGTACTGACGAAGCCGGCAAGCCCGTTTTCGGTACTGTAGCTATCTCTCGCAACGGTCTTCTCCGCGGCCTCGTTTTCATACCCGACTTGTATGAAGCAGGTGTTGAAGCATCACGTTACGTTTATGCTCCTGTTAAGTTTATGGATCCTCAGGCTGCAGGCAAGACAATTGCTGCTGATGCAAACAATGAGGAACTTAAGGTTGAGAACACACTTCCGAAGGATTGGAAGTATAGCATTCCCGCTGCTGCAAAGGAAACTTACATCTATCCTATCCAGCACGTTAATTACGAACTTAACCCTGCTAACGCTAACATCGAGAAGCTCGCTTACAATATTATCGTTGACGACAAGGAATTCCTTCAGGGAAGCCGTGCTGCCGATGAGCCTACTATGGTATTCGAGGTAGTTAACAACGACCTCGTTAAGCCCGTAAGCAAGAACGGTAACCTCAATGTTCCCTACAAGGCTACTAAGGGTGCAGAACTCGTTAAGTATCTTGAGGCAGGTAAGGATGGCGAGCTTACAGTAATGGCTCTTGAGGCTACTGTTAAGGAAGACGATAAGGTGACTTCAAACTACTCAGCTGTCGTTCCCGCAGTTCGCAAGCTTCAGGCTATTTCATTCACTGCCGCTTCTACTTACACTACTAAGGAAACTCACAACCTCGAACTCTACAGCGATGGTGAAAAGGCAGTTTCTAACGTAGCTTCTATCATGTGGAAGTATAACGGTGGTGATCTTGACCTCGCTTCTAAGCTGCAGGTATGCTATACTCAGGCTGATTTCAAGGAACCTGCTGCTAATGCTGAGCACAAGTTCATGACTCTTGCCGAACTTGCTGACTATGGTTTGACAGTTAAATATTCACTCCTTGCCTACAAGGTAGGAAACAGCGAAACTGTAGAATCACAGTATGCAACAATCAACGAAAATGGTGTTCTTACTCCTATGCACATTGGCGATAACGGAACTCCCGTTGCCAACGGTACAGGCGACAACGCTGCCGGTATCTCTTCAGTTAACCGTCGTCCGGTAGTTGTTGTTACTATCGTTAACGCTGAGGGTAAGGTTGTTCTTGCCGGTTATGCTAAGATTCAGTACACCAACACTGTTGATCCCGTTGTTAAGGGCTTCGTTCTCAACCCCGGAGCTGCTGCACTTCCTTACCTCTGCTCAACCGAAGTAGAGAGCACTTGGGAACAGTGGAGCGGTAAGCTTCTCGAGGCTATGGACATCAAGCTTGACCACAGCAACTTCAGCGAAAACTACACTTGGGCAAAAGATGGCAAGACTTATGTAGCCGTTACAGCCGATGGTAAGACTACTTACAAGGATGTATCGACAATCACTCCTGCTGTTTCTTACGGTACTATCGTATTTGACGATGATGAATTTGCCGCAAGCGCCAACGGTGTATTGACTTGGACTGCAACTGCTGCTCAGCAGAAGGCTATCTTCGATGCTAACGCTGAACACAAGATCACTCTTTACACTAAGTTCAACTCAGTTAAGGGTACAGGCGACCTCTATGTAGGTCTTGAAATGACTGTCCTTCCTGCTCCTACTGCTACTTACGGTGTTAAATTCACTAAACAGTGGTATGCTAACAGCAAGGGTGTTGCTGAATCACGTGTAAACGTAAACGTTCCCTATCCCAGCACAAGTGCAACCAATGTATTGAGCTATAAAAAGGAACTTAACGAATACTTCGTTGATAATACAGTTAAGGTAACTCCTGCCGGTACAGGTTATGACTGGGCTACCGCTCTTAAGGATCTTCCTTTGGCTTACTCTTACAAGCTTTCAGCTGTTCAGCCTAAGATTGTAAAGGGTGACAAGGAATATCAGTTGGTTGCCGATGGAAACAACCTCAAGGTTGGTACCGTAACTATCGCAACTCTTAATGCTGCTGGTGAGCTCGTTTATGCTCCCGGTGCTACTGCAGCTGCCGACAACAATGCACTTGCTAAGGAAATCCTCAACCTCTTCGGTCATAACGAGGCTTATCCTAACTGGACTTACGCTAACGTAGAAATCACTTCTACTTATGGCGATTGCAAGCTTCCCTTCGATGGCATTCTGTCATTTGAATCTCGCTTCCTCCGTCCTATCGACGTTAACAATGGTCAGGGCGTAGAATTTGAGGACGCTGTTGCCGACGGTGACGCTGAGCCTTTGGCTAAGTTCTTCACTTTGAGCGACTGGCGTGACCAGGCACTCTTCACTGTAAATGCAGCCGGTGTTGCCACTGCAGCTACTGAGAACAGTGTTAACCTCTACAACTACTATAAGATTGCTACTGTTGCATTCGAGAAGAACAATGTTCAGGTTCAGGACGGTTCTACCTGGTACACTATGGACAAGCTCCCCGGTCTTGACTTTAAGCTTGTAGGTAAGGATGGTGCTACTGTTACTACTACTGCCGGTGTATCAACCGCTTCTATCGCAACTGTTGCTGATCTTAACAAGCTTGACCTTGTATGGTACAACAACTCAGGTACAACTAAGGAGTTCAACATCAAGGTTCCTGTAACCATCACTTACAGCTGGGGTACTATCACAGTTGAGGTTACCGGTAAGGTTAAGAAGACTATCAACAACTAATTTGATACGATTGTTTAATCCCTGATAACGATAAGAGCACTGATTGTAACAATCAGTGCTCTTTGTTACATAAAATCCTGTCGATATGAAAAAAAAAATTGTATTCATTGCCGCAGTCACTATGCTGTGGTCGTGCTCGCAGTCGGGCAAGGAGTCAAGTGACTATGTGACCTACGAGGATGCCGAGGCCGAGTTTGCCGCCACTCTGTCGGCGAGCGACACCACCGAGGTGCTTTCGGCCGGCAACGCGTTGATGGACAGCCTGCGTGCGGGCAACATCGACTATGCCCTGTCGCAGCTCCATTCGGCCGACACCAACGGAAATGTCGCTGAGATGAGCAACGAGCTTCGCGAGCGTATGCGCGCCCGCTTCGAGCGCTTTCCCGTGGTGGAGTGGGAGGTTGACTATTACGATTTCTCGCTTCCGGGGCTTAACGACCTGAAATACCGCACCTACATGCGCGCCCGCGACGGCAAGAGCGGTGTTCCCGCCATGTCGCTGATGCTCAACCCGGTGAAGAAGGACGGCAAGTGGTATCTGTGTGTTAAGGATGCCGAGATGCCCGCCAAGGACGCCGCCAACGCCATCAATCCCAAGCAGATTATAGGCGAGCGATAGCGGCTCGGGCCGTGCGCCCGGTAATCGCAATACATTATATTTTATAGATTCACGGCTCCATGTCGCATTTCCCTGTCGATGGGATATGTTGCATGGGGCCTTTCTTTTATGGCTGCACCATGGGGCGAGGCGGCGGCTTGTGGGGCTGCGCTCGGGTGTCGGCAGGGGGGGGTGTCAAGGCTGCGTTAACCTAAAAGAGTTAAATCGCTGGTTGGTCGAGCAAATGTTTGAAATAATAGGGGGTCAAGCCGAAATGGCGGTGCATATGTTAAATTGGGCAATTAGAAGTGTTA